>Ga0209930_1000343_pt1 | contig 131349 bp, 127 predicted proteins | sample ThiBiot_500_biof_2_FD_183948 | JGI IMG/M metagenome (GOLD analysis project Ga0209930, IMG submission 183948) | Wastewater bioreactor microbial communities from Cape Town, South Africa - Thiocy_cont_500_biof (SPAdes) | ecosystem: Engineered > Bioreactor > Thiocyanate-remediating >...
CGAGGCCGCGGCGCAATCGCAGAACGGCCGCCGTGAACACGGCCGGCGCGGCGATCAGCTTCAGCGCCGTTTCACAATCTTCGCCGTCGGGGATGCGCGCCATCATCGCGCGCACGGCTTCGATCGGCGGCAGAGCCGCGTCGTCGGTCCGGATCAGCGCTGCGACGTCGCGCCGCGTGGCGCCGAGCGCCGCCGGCAGGCGCTTCTCATCAGGAAGGTCGGGGAAAAAACCCGCGAGCAGAATCGACAGCATGTCTTCATAGCGCGCGACGCCGGCGAGATCATCGAGCGAATAGCCGCGAAGAATCAGACGTCCGGCGCTTCCGTCGACATCCGACAGCACCGTCTCGGCGGCGACCACATCATCCATTCCGTTGTTTGGCATAGCGGCCTCCAGTCTTGCTGTTCAGATGCGGCCTGCTAGAATTGACGTCAATCTTGATCGAATTAATCAATGTGAGGCGCGATGGCGTGGATGACCGCCGGCGAAGCGCTCGCGGCGCTTGGAACGCGGCCGCAGACGCTCTACGCCAATGTGAGCCGCGGCCGCATCGAGGCGAAGCCGGATCCCGCCGATCCGCGCCGCAGCCTCTACAGCGCGGCCGACGTGAAGCGGCTGGCCGCCCGCCGCCGGCGGCTCAAATCGGAAACACTGGCGGCGGATGCGATCCGCTGGGGCGATCCCGTCCTGTCGTCGGCGCTGTCGACGGTGCAGCGCGGCCGATTGTTCTATCGCGGCCGCGACGCGGCCGCGCTCGCGTCGCACGCCACGCTTGAAGACGTCGCCGCGCTGCTGTGGCGGGCGCCGACGGTCGGTTTTTCACGCGAGCCGCTGAAGCGCGGAGCGCCTGACGCAGAAACGCCGATCACGCGCGCGTTCCTCGCATTGTCGGCGCTCGCCGGCGCCGCGCTGCCGACGCTGGGCCGCTCGGAATCCGCGCTCCATGCCGAAGCGTGCGCGGTCGTTTCCGCGATGGCGGACGCAATGCTGCGCGACGATGCGCGAGCGCGCAGGCGGTCTCTTCACGAGCGCATCGCGGCGGCGTGGGCGAAGCCGAAGGCCGCCGATCCGATCCGGCGCGCGCTCGTTCTTCTCGCCGATCATGACCTGAACGCATCGACCTTCGCGGCGCGCGTTGCGGCTTCGACAGGCGCATCGCTCGCCGCCTGCGCCCTGTCCGGGCTTGCGACGCTGACGGGTCCGCGGCATGGCGGCGCGTCGGCCGCCGCGCAGGCGTTCGCTGCATCGGCCGCGCGCGACGGCGTCGGCGAGGCGGTTCGCGCATGGCTCGCGCAGGGGCGCGCCATTCCCGCGTTCGGCCATCGGCTCTATCCAGACGGCGACGCGCGCGCGGCCGCGCTGATGGATTCCTTCACGCCGACGCCGCTTTTCGCCGAACTCGCCGAAGCCGGCGCCGCGGCGACGGGCGAGAAACCCAACATCGACTTCGCGCTCGCCGCGATGACAGCGTCGTTCAAATTGCCGCGAGAGGCGCCGATGGTTCTGTTCGCTCTGTCGCGATGCGCGGGATGGCTCGCGCACGCGCTGGAGCAGGCGGCGAACGGCGATCTGATCCGGCCGCGCGCGCGCTATGTTGGGCCGCCGCCTTCTTTGTCCGACCGCGATTGAGCGACGCTCGTCGCGGCGGGCCCGTCAAAGAGAAATGGGCTCGTCGGGAAAAGCGAGATTCTGGACGTTGCGATAGGTTTCGCCTGACGCAGCCGGTCCGAGATAATTCACGATGATCGTTTGCCGCAGGCCGTTCAGCGGACGGCGATCGAAGCCGTGCCAGCTCACGTCGGACGGCGTGAAGAAATAGCCGAACCGCGCGCCGTGCGGCGGCCGCGCCGTCGCCTGTTCAAAATCGGCGCGATCGGGGTCGCGTCCCTGCGCGACGGCGGCGCTGATGCGCGCGGCGCGATCAGGCTTCGGCGTGTAGAGATCGGTTCGGGCGTCGGCGAGTTTCGGATCGTCGCTCAGATAGAACAGGCCAGTGAAGCGCTTGACGCCGAGATCGCGATGCGGGTGCAGTTCGCTGACGCCGCAATCACAGGCGAGCTCCATCAGGAGATACGCGCTTTTGAGCAGCGCGCCGGACGCGGCCGCGAGCGCCGCGACGACGTCGCGATCCTGAAACACGCGCGCCAGCATGTCAGCCGGCCGATGCGCGGCGCGAACCGAAGGATTGAAATAGAATCGCGAGTCGTTGCCGTCCGAGCGCGCGCCAGTCATGGCGCGCGACGCCGCAGGCAGCGCGCGCAAGTCCTCGCGCAGCGGCGCGGCAACGGGATCTGTCACGACGTGATAGGGAAAGGGCCTTTCATGATCCGCGCGCCGGTCGCGAATGCTGTCGAGAAGCTGGCGTTTCGCCTGATCGAGACTGCACGGCATCCTCGACCTCCGATCTATGGGCTGGGAATAAAGCTGAAGAACAGACTCGCGGGACGGCCGTCGCGACCGTTCGCGACAACGAAACGCAAGGAGCGCGCGTTCCGGACGGCGCGCCATGGAGGCGCGCCTTGGAGCGGATGATGCAGGTTGGCGGGATGGCGCGCCTTCTCGCAAAACCCGGCTCGTCCGCCCATCTGCGGGATCGTCGCGCCGGCTGCGCAGGCCAAGGGATTCAGACGCATGCCGATCTCGGGCGCGACTGCCTGTTCGCACGCACCGTCAGCCCGCCACCGGCCAAGATTGTGGCGAAATTGATCCAAAATCTCGATATGTGACGGGAAGCCGCCAGCGCGCGCGTCTGTCGGCGCGCCGCCGTCCGATGTTGCGCGTTTACCACGCATTGACCAAACCGCCGCGATCGCTGCGCCAGCCGCGCTTCGGTTAACCTTACGCCGAAGTTTCGCCAGAACCGGGCGATTTTCATGGCGGCCGAAAGATCCGGTCAAGGTTGATGAACCTTTTGTTGACCGGCCGCATGCGAGAGGTGAGCGACGATGATTTTCGCGGTGTCCGGAGTGACGAGTATGCGTATCGGCGCGCGTTCCATGAAACTGGCCGCCGTGTTCGCCGCGGCGCTGGCGATGGGCGCCTGCGCGCGCAACGCCGCAGACGGCGGAATGAACGGCGCGGGCGCGCTCGGCTCGGCGCCGGCCGGGTCCGCGCAGGAATTCACCGCGAGCGTCGGCGATCGCATCTTCTTCGAAACGGATTCGCCGCAACTGACCGCGCAGGCGACCGCGACGCTGGACAAGCAGGCGGCGTGGCTGACGCGCTACTCGCAATATCCGATCCTGATCGAAGGCCACGCCGACGAGCGCGGCACGCGCGAATACAACTTCGCGCTCGGCGCGCAGCGGGCGCAGACGGCGCGCGACTATCTGGTGGCGCGCGGCGTGCCGGCCGGGCGCATCCGCACCACCTCCTACGGGAAGGAGCGGCCGGTCGCGGTCTGCAACGACATTTCCTGCTGGTCGCAGAATCGCCGCGCCGTCACGGTGATCGGCGGCGCGCCGACCTCCTGACCGGATCGCTTCGACCTCCCCCTATGCGGTTGCGCGGGCGCATGGCGTCCCCCCGTGCATGGGAGGTTCGGGGGCGGCCGCTTCCTGAGCGGTTCATGCCCAACCGGCGTCCGGGCCGCTTCAGGCGTCCGGACGCCGGTTCTTTTTCATCTTGGTTTGCCGAAGCGCCGGTAAAGAGGCGGCCGCGTCCATAATTTGGGCGCGAGGCGCGTCGATGATAGACGCACCATCAATTCTGCGAGGCTCCGCTTCGCGCCAGACGACACGAGCATGAAACGCATCGTTTTTTCATTGGCCGCGGCCTTTCTTGTCAGCGCCGCCCCCGCGGCGCTCGCCCAGCAGGACCCGGCGGAACTGCTGCTGCGCGTGACGCGGCTCGAGACGCAACTGCGCCAGATGTCGGGGCAGATCGAGGCTCTCCAGTTTCAGAACCGGAAGCTCGAGGAGGAGCTGACGCGCTTCCGGAAGGATGTCGACATCCGGTTTGAGGATCTGGGCAAGCCGGCCGCGCGCTCCGGCGGGGCCGCGCCGCCGCGCGCCGGCGCGCCGACGCCGGTCTCCCCGCCCCCCGCCGTAGGCGGCCGCCGCAGCGACGCCTTCGATCCCGACACGCACCCGGAGTCGCCGGGCGTTCCGCGCCAACTCGGCTCGACGCCCGCCTCGCCGCCGCTGGCGCGGTCCGGATCGACTCAAGGCGACGCCATCATGGAAGAGGACGAGCCGGGGACGCGGCAGGCCGGCGCGCCGCTTGATCTCTCTCAGCCGCGGGCCGGCGGTTCGCCGCCGCCGATCGGCGTTTCGCCGCCGAGCCAGGCGCGCGCCGATTTCGACGTCGCGATGGGGATGATCCAGCGCGGCGAGTATCCCGCGGCCGAGATGGCCTTCCGGCAATTCCTCCAGTCGCATCCGCGATCGGCGCTGGCGCCGGACGCGACCTATTGGCTCGGCGAGAGCTACTCCCAGCGCAATCTGCATCGCGACGCCGCCGAGCAATATCTGAAGGTGACGACGAACTGGCCGCAATCGGCCAGAGCCGCGGATTCGATGCTGAAGCTCGGCGTTTCGCTGGCCGCGCTCGGCGCCCGGGATCAGGCCTGCTCGACCTATCGCGAGGTCGACCGCAAATATCCGAACGCCTCGCCCGGCGTGAAGCGCGGCGTGGAGCGCGAGTTCAAGCGCGCGCGGTGCGCGGCGTGATGGTCCGCGGTCGCGACGGAGCGATTTCCGCCGCGCCGCCCATCGACGACGCGGAGGCGGCGGAACTCTTCTCTCCCTGGGAGGCCGCGACGGCTGTGGTGATCGCCGTCTCGGGAGGGCCGGATTCGGTCGCGCTCCTCGGGCTCGCGGCCCGCTGGCGTCTCGCGGGCGGCGGCGCGAGGCTGATGAGCGCCACATTCGATCACGGGCTTCGGCCGGAATCGGCGCGCGAGGCGCGCGCGGTGGCGGCGTTTTCGGAACGGCTCGGGGTCAACCATCGCACCCTGCTCTGGGAGGGGGAGAAGCCGACGACCCGCGTGCAGGAACGGGCGCGCGAGGCGCGCTACGACGCGCTCGCGCGGCATGCGATCGAGAACGAGGCGAGTCATGTCGCCGTCGCGCATCACCAGGGCGACCAGGCGGAGACGGTGCTGATCCGCATCGCGGCCGGCAGCGGCGTCGGCGGTCTCGCCGGGATGAGCAAGGTGTCCTGGCGCAACGGGGTGGCCATTCACAGGCCGCTGCTGGACGTGACCAAGGACCGGCTCGTCGCCACCTGCCGCGCCCGCGGCTGGCTGTTCGTCGAAGATCCGAGCAACGAGAACGACCGTTTCGCGCGGGCGCGCTGGCGCGCGCTCACGCCCGCGCTGGCCGCGGAAGGGCTGACCGAAAAGCGCCTGATCATGCTAGCGAGCCGGGTTCGCCGGGCCGAGGCGGCGATCGAAGGCATGGTCGACGCCTGGATGGAAGCCGATCATTGGCGCATCGAAGACGACGGGCTGATCGTGGACGCGCAATCCTGGGCGGCGGCGGCGGCCGAAGTCCGCACGCGGGCGCTGTCGCGATTCATCCGCAAGACGGCGGAGACCTACGGCGTCGCCGGAGCGCCGGAGCGGCTGGAAAGGCTCGAGCGACTGGAGGCGCAGATCGCGGCGGCCGTCGCCGCGGCGCAGCCGCTCACCCGCAACCTTCGCGGCGTTCTGGTGAGCTTCGACGGCGAGGCCACGCTCGTTTTCGCGCCGGAGCCGCCCCGCCGGCAAACAGCGCGTTCATCCTGACATCAGATTCCATGCGCCGACGGGGGTGAATTGCGCCGGCTTCACTTGGCACAATCCCGCCGCGAACCTATCTTAACGTGGCGATTGGGAGGCTCGGCGGTTGGTCGTCATCGCTCCCGTGGAAAAGGCGATGAACCCGAACTACCGAAATTTCGCCCTCTGGGTGATCATTTTCCTGCTTGTCCTGGCGCTTGTGACCCTGTTCCAGGGGCCCGGCCAGCGGACGGACAGCCGGGCCATCGCCTATTCTCAACTCATCGACGACGCCGAACAGGGGCGCATTTCGTCTGTGACCATCGCAGGACAGGAGCTCTCGGGCGTCTATCGCGACGGACAGACCTTCTCGACCTATATGCCGTTCGATCCCGGGATGGTGGAGCGTCTGCGCCAGAAGGGCGTGCAGATCACGGCCAAGCCGCCATCCTCCGATACGCCGTCGATCCTGGCGATCCTCATCAACGCGCTGCCGTTCCTCGTCTTCCTCGGCATGTGGATCTTCCTGTCCCGGCAAATGCAGAACGGCGCTGGCCGGGCGATGGGCTTCGGCAAGTCCAAGGCCAAGCTGCTGACCGAGGCGCATGGCCGCGTGACGTTTGAGGACGTCGCCGGCATCGACGAGGCCAAGGAAGACCTGCAGGAGATCGTCGAGTTCCTGCGCGACCCGCAGAAGTTCCAGCGGCTCGGCGGGCGCATCCCCAGGGGCGTCCTCCTCGTCGGCCCGCCCGGCACCGGCAAAACCTTGACCGCGCGCGCCGTCGCCGGCGAGGCGAACGTGCCGTTCTTCACCATCTCGGGCTCCGACTTCGTCGAGATGTTCGTCGGCGTCGGCGCGAGCCGCGTGCGCGACATGTTCGAGCAGGCGAAGAAAAACGCGCCCTGCATCATCTTCATCGACGAGATCGACGCGGTCGGCCGCCATCGCGGCGCCGGGCTCGGCGGCGGCAACGACGAGCGCGAGCAGACGCTGAACCAGCTCCTCGTCGAGATGGACGGCTTCGAGCCGAACGAGGGCGTCATCATCATCGCCGCGACGAACCGGCCCGACGTGCTCGATCCGGCGCTGCTGCGGCCGGGCCGTTTCGACCGGCAGATCGTCGTGCCGAATCCCGATCTCAATGGCCGCGAGAAAATTCTGCGCGTGCATGTGCGCAAGGTTCCGCTTGGCCCTGACGTCGATCTGAAAATCCTCGCGCGCGGCACGCCCGGCTTCTCCGGCGCCGACCTGATGAATCTCGTCAACGAGGCCGCGCTGCTGGCGGCCCGGCGCAACAAGCGCATCGTCACCATGGCGGAGTTCGAGGACGCCAAGGACAAGGTGATGATGGGCGCCGAGCGCAAATCCATGGCGATGAGCGAGGAAGAGAAGAAGCTCACCGCCTATCACGAGGCTGGCCACGCAATCGTCGGCCTTTCGGTGCCAGCCGGCATTCCGGTCCACAAGGCGACGATCATTCCGCGCGGACGCGCCCTCGGCATGGTGAAATTCCTGCCGGAAGGCGACCGCTACTCGATGAAATACAAGGAGTTCACCTCGCAGCTCGCGGTGGCGATGGGCGGCCGCGTGGCTGAGGAGCTCACCTTCGGCAAGGACAACATTACGTCCGGCGCCGCGAGCGACATCCAGCAGGCGACCAAGCTCGCCAAGGCGATGGTGACGCAGTTCGGCTATTCCGACCAGCTCGGCACAGTCGCCTATGGCGACAATCAGGAAGAGGTCTTCCTCGGCATGTCGATGGGGCGGCAGCAGACCCTATCGGAATCGACGGCGCAGAAGATCGACGCCGAGGTGCGGCGCCTCGTCGACGAGGGCTACGAAACCGCGCGCAAGATTCTGACCGAGAAAAAGGCGGAGTTCGAAAAGCTGGCCCAGGCGCTGCTCGAATATGAGACGCTGAGCGGCGACGAAATCCGCGATCTCATCGCGGGCAAGGAGATCATCCGCCGGGAAGACGACGATTCGACGCCGTCGCGCGGATCCGCCGTGCCGAGCGCCGGCAAGCCGCATCGCAAGCCGCCGACGCCCGATACGGGCCTCGAACCGACGCCGCAGCCGCAATAGCGGATTGCGAAAAAAACGCCGGGCGAAAGCCCGGCTTTTTTGTTTGCGCATTTTTTTACATGGGCCCGTCATTCGGGCACCTTCACCACATAATTCAGCGCGCGCCTGCCGCCGTCGCAGAAGATCGTCTCGCCGGTGATGTAGGAGCTTTCGTCGCTCGCGAGAAAGGCGGCGATCGCGGCCACCTCCGCAGGCTCGCCGAAGCGCAACAGCGGCGTGCGCGACAGCAGTATGCGGCGCGCGGTCTCATCGTTCGCGACCGACTTGAGCAGTTCCGTCGCGATGGAGCCCGGTCCGATCGCGTTGACGCGAATTCCCCAGGGCGCAAGCGCGATCGCCATGTTGCGCGTGAGCTGGCCCATGCCGCCTTTCGAGACGTTGTAGGCGGTCTGGTTCGGGATCGTCATCTCCGCGTTCACCGAGGAGAGATTGATGATGGAGCCGGGCTTGCCGCCTTCCTTCGCCCGCGCCACCATTTTTCGCGCCACCGCCTGTCCGACGAGAAAGGAGCCCTTCAGATTGATGCGGAGAACGCGGTCGAAATCGGCTTCCTTCAGCTCGAGGAAATCGGCGGCGTGCGTGATGCCGGCGTTGTTGACGAGGATGTCGATCGCGCCGAACGCATCCTCCGTTTCCGCGACCAGCGCCGCGACATCGGCGGCGCTGCCGACATCGGCGCGCACAAATCTGACGGTCGCGCCCTCGGCCGCGAGGCGTTTCGCTTCGGCCGCGCCCTTCGCCTCGTTGATGTCGGAAAGGATGACCTTGACGCCGTCGCGCGCGAAGCGCTCGACGATCGCGAGTCCGATGCCGTTGGCCGATCCTGTGACGATGGCGGCCTTGTCCTTGAGAGTCATGTGCGAGTGTCCACGGTTTCAAGCAGCATGACGGCCCTTCGCCCAAAGGCAAGGGCGCCGATCAGCGCGCCGGCGCCGCCGCCGCCATCGCCGAGCGCAACAGCCAGGCCATCGCCATGAGGGACGCGCAGAACAGCAGCGCCGGCAGAAGCATGGCGTTGGCCACGCCGAATGTCGCGCCAGCCCATGCGGCGAGGAGCGCGCCGAGCGGACGCGCGCCGTAATTCGCGGCCTGCATGGTGGCGCCGACGCGCCCCATCATCGACGCGGGCGTCAACCGCTGCCGCAGCGAGGTCTGGGTCACCGCCCAGAGCATCGGCCCGAATCCCAGCAGAAAGAACGCCAGCCAGAGCGCCAATTCAGCGCCTGCGGGCCGGGCCATCGCGATGATCGCGCCCGCCGCGGCGGAGACGAGCGGCCCGAAGATCAGCAGGGACGAAAGCGAGAATCGCGCGGCGATCGCCGGCGCGAACAGGGCGCTGAGCAGAAGGCCGGCGCCGAACGCTGTCCATGCGCGGCCGATCGCCGGCGCGTCGAGACCAAGCCGCTCCGTCGCGAACGGAACGAACAGAGCCGTCAGCGCGAAGAAGGCCATGTTCCAGAAGATGGCGCAGAGGGCGATGGCGCGCAGCGCGGCGTGCGCAACGACGAATCGCGCGCCGTCGCGGATCGAGGCGAGCATCGGCGCCGCTTTCGCCAGCGCGTCGTTCGGAAGTCCGCTGCTCGCGGCGAAAGCAACGAGCCCACAGGCGGCCGACGCGAGAAAAACGGCGAAGCCCGCGCCATGCGCGACAAGCCACGCCGCCGGCGCCGGCGTTGCAAGCGTCGCGACGGCGCGCGCGAGTTCGAGGCGCGCGTTGGCGCTGGGAAGATGAGCCGCGTCGATCGCGCGCGGTGTCAATGCGAACACGGACAGCACGATCGTCACCACGCCGCCGGCCGTCGCAAAGCAGGCGAGGGCGAGAAGCCAGAGCGACGTCTGCGGAAGCGAGAGCGCCAACAGCCCGAGCAGGGAGCCGGCCATCGCGGCGAGGGCGCCGGCCCGCATGAGCGCGCGCCGGGACAGTCGATCGGCGAGCGCGCCGACAGGCAGCGACAGGATGAGCCACGCGGCCGACTGCGCGGCGACGAGAAGGCCGATCATGCGCGCATCGGCGCCGGCGGCGGCCGCCAGCAGCGGAATCGCCGCGAGCGTCATCTGGTCGGCGGCGTGCATCGCCGCGGAGGCGGCGACGAGGCGGGGGAAGATCGACGGCGCCTCGGCGGCGGGCGTGGAAGACATGGGCGCATCCTTTCGGCTTTGCGCGCATGTCGCCGGTTTGTCGCGCGACGGCGACCCGATTCCTATGGAGTCGCCGATCGCGAAAGCGCGTTACGATCGCACGGCCAGGGCGGCGCCGATCTCATCCAGAACAGCCGGATCGTCGATCGTCGCCGGCATGCGCCAGTCATCGCGGTCGGCGATCTTCTTCATCACGCCGCGCAGGATTTTCCCCGAGCGCGTCTTCGGCAGGCGCTGCACCACGATCGCGAGCTTGAACGATGCGACGGGGCCGATCTGCTCGCGCACCAGCGCGACGCATTCGCGCTCGACCTCGCCGGCCGGACGATCGACGCCGCTCTTGAGCACGAGAAAGCCCCACGGCGTCTCGCCTTTCAGATCATCGCGCACGCCGATCACCGCGCATTCGGCGACGTTCGGATGGGAGGCGAGAACCTCCTCCATGCCGCCGGTGGAGAGACGATGGCCGGCGACGTTGATCACGTCGTCGGTGCGGCCCATGACGTAAATATAACCGTCCTCGTCGCGGAAGCCGGCGTCCGACGTGGTGTAGAAGCCGGGAAACTGCGCGAGATAGCTTTCGCAGAAGCGCTCGTCCTGCCGCCACAGGGTCGGCAGCGCGCCGGGCGGCAGCGGCAGGCGGATCGCGATCGTTCCCATCTCGCCGTCCTTCAACGGATGGCCGCTCTCGTCGAGAATGGCGATGTCATAACCCGGCATCGGCGCGGTGGGAGAGCCGTATTTCACCGGCAGCATGCCGAGGCCCACCGGATTTCCGGCGATGGTCCATCCGGTTTCCGTCTGCCACCAGTGATCGATCACGGGCCGATGCAGACTATTTTCCGCCCATTTGATCGTATCGGGATCGGCGCGTTCGCCGGCGAGAAAGAGCGTGCGGAAATTCTTCAGGTCGTAGCGCTTCAGATAGTCGGCGTTCGGGTCTTCCTTCTTGATCGCCCGGAACGCGGTCGGCGCGGTGAAGAGAGCGGCGACGTTGTGCTCTGCAATCACGCGCCAGTAGGCGCCGGGATCGGGCGTGCCGACCGGCTTGCCCTCATAGAGAATCGTCGTGCAGCCGGCGAGCAGCGGCGCGTAGACGATGTAGGAATGGCCGACGACCCAGCCGATGTCGGAGGCGGCCCAGAACACCTCGCCGGGCTTCACGCCATAGATGTTCTCCATCGACCATTGCAGCGCGACCATGTGGCCGCCATTGTCGCGCACCACGCCCTTCGGAACGCCCGTCGTGCCCGACGTGTAGAGAATGTAGAGCGGATCGGTCGCGGCGACATTGACGACGCGCGCGGACTTCTTCGCCTTCTTCGCGGCTGTCACGGCGCGCGCCCAATCGCGGTCGCGGCCGCGCGTCAGCGGCGCCTTCAACTGCTTGCGCTGGAAGATGAGGCACGCGTCCGGCTTGCCGCCCGCCAGCGCGATCGCCTCGTCCAGCAGCGGCTTGTAGGCGACGACGCGGTTCGGCTCGACGCCGCAGCTTGCGGAGAGAACGACTTTCGGCTGCGCGTCGTCGATGCGTGTCGCGAGCTCCTTCGCGGCGAAGCCGCCGAAGACGACGGAATGAATCGCGCCGATTCGCGCGCAGGCGAGCATCGCGAACAGCGCCTCCGGGATCATCGGCATGTAGATGATGACGCGGTCGCCTTTCGCGACGCCCATGTCCTTCAGGACGGCGGCGAGAACCTTCACCTCAGCGAGAAGCTCGCCATAGGTGATCGTGCGCTTCGCCTTGGCGACCGGGCTATCATAGATGATGGCCGGCTGGTTTTTCCGGCCGTTCTTCACATGACGGTCGACGGCGTTGAAGCAGGTGTTGCAGACGGCGTCCGGAAACCAGCGGCCATAGACGCCGGCGTCGGGGTCGAAGATGGTTTTGGGCGGAGTCGCCCAGTCGATCGCTTTCGCGGCGTCGCGCCAGAATTTCAGGGGATTTTTGCGCCAGCGCTCATAAACCTGCGGATAGCGGCTTTTTGCTGCTGTCATGGCCGTCGCCTCCCTGAGCGCGAGAAGCCACAAGGCGGCGCTTGCTGCAAGACGACGGACGTCTCATGCGGCGGCCGGTCGCGGCCGCCCGGATCACTGCGCGGGCGTAGGCCGCGAGGGCTGGGTCTCCAGCGGCGTCGCCGGCTGAACCGCGTTCGAGGAGGGGTCCGCGGGATTGGGCAGGATGACGCGCGGCGCCTGGCGCGCCTGCTGCTCCTTCGGCGGCTCGGTCGTCTCCAGGGTCGGCGCCGCGCCGGGACCCGCAGGCTTGGGCGGCAGGGCGGCCCGATCGGGCTCGCGCGGCCTGGCGGCAGGCGGCGGCGCGGGTTGCCGCGGAGGCGTCACGGTCTGATTGTCGCGCGGCGGGACCGCGGCCTGCTCCTGCGCCGGCGGAGCGAGCGGCGCGCGTTGCACGGCGGGCGGCGGCGCGACGGGAGAGGGCGCGATCGCGTCCTCCTGTGGCGTCAGGTCCGGCCGCACGGGCGGCAGCACGGCCTGATCGCGCTCCATCGGGCGACGAACAGTCGGCGCCGGCCGGCCGCCAAGAAGACGCCGCTCGATGATGTCGCCGTCATAGGCGTGAACGACCACTTCGAGACGCTGGCCGCGCCGGTTCTCGACCTGGGCGATATAGGCGTCGCCTGACAGCACGGGTCGGGTCAGCGGCCGGTAGCCTTCCTCGCGGAGGATCTCCGCGACCTCGTCGCGCGGGATGGGACGCTCAAGATAATAGCGCGCCGGACGATCGACGATCGGCGGCTTGGGGCCAAAGCCGTTGTAATAACCCCAACCCCAGAGCTGCTGCGCGGAAGCGGGCGATGCGGCGAAGCCGGCGCCGGCGAGGGCGGCCAGCATCGTGACGCGGATGGGCGCGCGCATGCATTCAACTCCGGTTCTTCGCATTCCATCAACGGCGAGGAATGCGGCGTGGTGATGGCCGCCTATTCGGCGGCCTCCGCTGAGGTTGCGGACGAGGCCGCCGCGAGGAGCGCATCCACGTTTTCGGCGTTCGTCTCAAAAGACGCCACGAAACGGAAAAGCCCTTCCCCGTCGCGCGGGGCGCGGTCCGGAGCGGAGGACTTTGTCGTCCAGGGATGATAGCGCGCGCCCTTCGCCCGCATCGTCGCGTCCACCGCCTGCGGCAACACGGCGAAGACCTCGTTGATCTGTCGTGGGAAGGCGAGCCGGACGCCGGGGACCGCCTCAAGACCGACGGCGAGCCGCTCCGCCATCGCATTGGCGCGGCGGGCGAGATCGAGCCAGTGGCCATCGGCGAGCATCGCGTCGAACTGGGCGGCGACGAAGCGGGATTTCGATGCAAGGTAGCCGAACCAGTCGCACGCCTCGCGCGCCCTGTGCAGCCATTCCGCGCCGGCGCCCGCGGGGTCGAAGATAACGACGGCGTCGGCGCCCAAGCCGCCGTTTTTCGTCGCGCCGAAGGAAAGGATATCCACGCCCGCCCGCCAGGTGATGTCGGCGGGAGCGCAGCCGAGCGAGGCGACGGCGTTGGCGAAGCGGGCGCCGTCCATGTGGACATGCACGTCATGCTTCTTCGCGGCGTGGCTGAGCGCCGCCACCTCGTCCGCCGCATACACGGTTCCGCAATCGCCGCCCTGGGTCAGGCTGAGCGCCGCATGACGCCGGACCGGGCTGCGGTCGGCCGGCGAAAGCCCGCCAAGGAGATCATCAACCGCCTGCGGCGACAGCTTTCCATCGAGCCCATGCATTTTAATGAGCCGGGCGTGATCGTTGAAGAAAGCGCGCGCGCCGGCTTCCTTCGTGAAGATGTGCGCCTCCTCATGGCCGACGATGAGACCGTCCCTGCGCGCCAGCGCGTCGAGCGCGAGGCCGTTGGCGGCGGTTCCCGTCGGAACCGGGATCACCGCGACGTCGCGCTCGAACAAATCGCTGAACCGCGCCTCCACACGGCGGCTGATCTCGTCGCCCCCGTAAGCGGGCGCCAGACCGCCATTGGCCTGCGCGACGGCCTCCATCACGAGGGGGCTGACGCCAGCCCAGTTATCGCTGGCGAAATCGAGTGAAATAGTCATGGCGAAACTCTGCCAGAGAAGCGGGTTGGGGAAAAGGGCGGTGAAAGTTGCGCCAATATGATATCGGCTTTGTCTTTATTTCTTTCTTTTATCGGTACGCGCAATATTATTGCTTGAATTGAGTCGGAAGCCTCTTGCGAGTCATTCCAACCTCTGTCAATGACGTGGAGAGATAGGACAGCGGTGCTGTCTCATCGGTTCGGGAAGCGGCCGATGAGATCGTTTTCCGGGTCCGCCCCATGTCGAAACCATTGGCCGCCAAGCCCGCAGGAGGGATCGCCCATGTCGAACGAGGACATGCTCCGGTCGGAGGCCCAGCGTCATCTCACGCGCGCCGACGATGTCAGGCCGCGCCTGCGGCCGGTGCGCGATCCGGCGCTCCCCGCCGCTCAAGGCCTCTATGATCCCGGCCGCGAGAGGGACGCGTGCGGCGTCGGCTTCATCGCCGACATGAAGAACCGCAAGTCGCACGCGATCGTCGAGAAGGGTCTCCAGATTCTGCTCAACCTCGATCATCGCGGCGCGGTCGGCGCGGACCCCAAGATGGGCGACGGCTGCGGCATTCTCGTGCAGATGCCGCATCGCTTCTTCGCCGAGGAGGCCGCCGCTCTCGGCTTCGAGCTGCCCGGCGAGGGCGACTATGGCGTTGGCCATCTCTTCATGCCGCGCGATCCCGAGGGCTTTGCGCTCGTGACGCAGATGGTCGAGAAGGCGATCCAGGAGGAGGGCCTGCCGTTGCTGGGCTGGCGCGACGCGCCGGTGGACTCGTCCGATCTCGGCGAGACGGTGAAGGAGACCGAGCCGCTCCATCGCCAGATCTTCATCGGCAAGCCGTCGGCGGCGATGGACCAGGACGTGTTCGAGCGGCGCCTGTTCATCGCGCGCAAGGTGATCTCGAACGCGGTGTATGATCTGAACGATCCGAGGACGGCCGGCTATTATCCGGTGTCGCTGTCCAGCCGCACGATCGTCTACAAGGGCATGGTGCTGGTGACCCAGCTCGGCGCCTATTACAAGGATCTGTCCGATCCGCGCTTCGAATCCGCCCTGGCGCTCGTCCATCAGCGCTTCGCGACCAACACCTTCCCGACATGGCAGCTTGCGCATCCATACCGGATGGTCGCGCATAACGGCGAGATCAACACGCTGCGCGGCAATGTGAACTGGATGGCGGCGCGGCAGGCGTCAGTCGATTCGGAATTGTTCGGCAACGACATCGGCAAGCTGTGGCCGATCTCCTACGAGGGACAGTCGGACACGGCCTGCTTCGACAACGCGCTCGAATTCCTCGTGCGCGGCGGCTATTCGCTCGCGCATGCGATGATGATGCTCGTGCCCGAGGCCTGGGCCGGCAATCCGCTGATGGATGACGAGCGCCGCTCCTTCTATGAATATCATGCGGCGCTGATGGAGCCGTGGGACGGGCCCGCCGCGATCGCCTTCACCGACGGGCGCCAGATCGGCGCGACGCTCGACCGCAACGGACTGCGCCCGGCGCGCTATCTCGTCACCAATGACGGCCTCGTGGTGATGGCCTCGGAAATGGGCGTGCTGCCGATCGCGGAAGAAACGATCGTCGAAAAGTGGCGTTTGCAGCCCGGCAAGATGCTGCTCATCGATCTCGCGCAGGGCCGCATCATCTCCGACGATGAAATCAAGAAGAGCATGGCGGACGCCAATCCTTATAAGGACTGGCTGAAGCGCACGCAGATCGTGCTCGAGGATCTGAGGCCCGTCGAGCCGCGCGAGTCGCGCACGGACGTGTCGCTGCTCAACCGCCAGCAGGCGTTCGGCTACACCCAGGAAGATCTGAAGCTGCTGATGGCGCCGATGGCCGTCACCGGGCAGGAAGCCGTCGGATCGATGGGAACCGACACGCCGATCTCGGCGATGTCGGACAAGCCGAAGCTGCTCTACACCTATTTCAAGCAGAACTTCGCGCAGGTGACGAACCCGCCGATCGACCCGATCCGCGAGGAGCTGGTGATGAGCCTCGTCTCCTTCATCGGGCCGCGGCCGAACATCCTCGATCTCGAAGGCACGTCACGGCGCAAGCGTCTGGAGGTGCGGCAGCCGATCCTCACCAACGAGGATCTCGAAAAGATCCGCTGCATCGGCCATTACGAGGACCGCTTCGACACCAAGACGCTCGACATCACCTATCCGACCGAGAGCGGCGCCGACGGCCTCGCGGGCGCGCTGGAGCGGCTGTGCGAGCGCGCCGAGGCGGCGGTGCATGGCGGCTACAACATCATCATCCTCTCCGACCGCATGGTCGGCCCCGACCGCATCCCGATTCCGGCGCTGCTCGCGACGGCTGCGACGCACCATCATCTGATCCGCAAGGGCCTGCGCACCTCGGTCGGCCTCGTGCTCGAATCGGGCGAGCCGCGCGAGATCCATCATTTCTGCTGCCTCGCCGGCTATGGCGCCGAGGCGATCAATCCGTGGCTCGCCTTCGAGACGATGCTCGACATGCATGAGCGCGGCGAATATCCGCCCGAGGTTTCCGAAGACGAGGTCGTCAAGCGCTACATCAAGTCGATCGGAAAGGGCGTGCTGAAGGTGATGTCCAAGATGGGCATCTCGACCTATCAATCCTATTGCGGCGCGCAGATTTTCGATGCGATCGGCCTGAAGGGCGATTTTCTGGCGAAGTATTTCACCGGCACGGCGTCACGCATCGAAGGCGTCGGCGTGGCCGAGGTGGCGCGCGAGACCGCGCAGCGCCATCACGACGCGTTCGGCGATTCGCCCATCTATCTCAACGCGCTCGACGTCGGCGGCGACTACGCTTTCCGCGTGCGCGGCGAGGCGCATGTGTGGACGGCCGAGACGGTCTCGACGCTGCAGCATGCGGTGCGCGGCAACGCGCAGGACAAGTATCGCGAATACGCAAAACTCGTGAACGAGCAGGCCGAGCGCTACACGACGATGCGCGGGCTGTTCCGCATCAGGACGGCGGAGGAACTCGGCCGCGCGCCCGTTCCGATCGAGGATGTGGAGCCGGCGGCGGAGCTGGTGAAGCGCTTCTCCACCGGCGCGATGTCGTTCGGTTCGATCTCGCGCGAGGCGCATGAGACGATGGCGCTCGCCATGAACGCGCTGGGCGGCAAGTCGAACACGGGCGAGGGCGGCGAGGAGCCGGAACGCTTCAAGCCCCTGGCGGACGGGCGCTCGAAGCGCTCCGCCATCAAGCAGGTCGCGTCCGGCCGCTTCGGCGTGACGACGGAGTATCTCGTCAATTCCAGCATGATGCAGATCAAGATCGCGCAGGGCGCGAAGCCGGGCGAGGGCGGCCAGCTTCCCGGCCACAAGGTGGATGCGGTCGTCGCGAAGGTGCGCCATTCGACGCCCGGCGTCGGCCTCATCTCGCCGCCGCCGCATCATGACATCTATTCGATCGAGGATCTGGCCCAGCTCATCTTCGATCTCAAGAATGCGAATCCCGCCGCCGACGTGTCGGTGAAGCTGGTGTCGGAAATCGGCGTCGGCACGGTTGCCGCCGGCGTCGCGAAAGCGCGCGCCGACCATATCACCATCGCCGGCTATGAAGGCGGCACCGGCGCGTCGCCGCTGACCTCGATCAAGCATGCAGGCTCGCCCTGGGAGATCGGTCTCGCCGAGACGCAGCAGACGCTCGTGCTGAACCGTCTGCGCGGACGCATCGCGCTGCAGGTGGACGGCGGACTGCGCACGGGCCGCGATGTCATTATCGGCGCGCTGCTCGGCGCCGACGAATTCGGCTGCGCGACGGCGCCGCTGATCGCTGCGGGCTGCATCATGATGCGCAAGTGCCATCTCAACACCTGCCCGGTCGGCGTCGCGACGCAGGATCCGCTGCTGCGCAAGCGCTTCAAGGGCCTGCCCGAGCATGTGATCAATTTCTTCTTCTTCATCGCCGAGGACATGCGCGAGATCATGGCGTCCCTCGGCGCGCGCACGCTCGATGAGCTGATCGGCCGCTCCGACTGGCTCGATACGGATCGCGCGGTGTCGCACTGGAAAGCGAAGGGGCTGGATTTCTCGAAGCTGTTCCATCGCCCCGACGTTCCGTCGAGCGTCGCGATCCACCATGTCGAACGGCAGCATCATCCCGTCGACACGGTGCTCGACCGCGGCTTCATCGCCAAGGCGCAGCCGGCGCTCGAGAAGGGCGAAAAGGTCGTCATCGAAACGACGATCCGCAATGTCGACCGCACGACCGGCGCGATGCTGTCAGGCGAGGTGGCGAAGCGCTACGGCCATGAGGGTCTGCCGGATGACACGATCTCGATCCGCCTGCGCGGCACGGCGGGCCAGAGCTTCGGCTCCTTCGTCGCCGCCGGCGTGACTCTCGAACTCACCGGCGAGGCGAACGACTATGTCGGCAAGGGACTTTCGGGCGGCAAGCTGATCATCAAGCCGAGCGCGAAGGCCAAGGCCGCGCCGGAAAAATCGATCATCGTCGGCAACACCGTTCTTTACGGCGCGATCTCGGGCGAGTGCTATTTCCGCGGGGTCGCCGGCGAGCGCTTCGCGGTGCGCAATTCCGGCGCGATCGCGGTGGTCGAAGGGGCGGGCGATCACGGCTGCGAGTATATGACGGGCGGCATCGTCGTCGTGCTTGGCCAAACCGGCCGCAATTTCGCGGCGGGCATGTCGGGCGGCATCGCCTATGTGCTCGACGAAGACGGCGCGTTCAAGAAGCGCTGCAACCTGTCGATGGTCGATCTTGAGCCTGTGCCCGAGGAAGAGGAGCTGATGGAGCGCCTGCACCATCACGGCGGCGACCTGGAGACCAAGGGGCGCATCGATCTGGCCGGCGACATGTCGCGTCATGACGAGGAGCGGCTGATGCAGCTCATCGCCAACCACTTCAAATACACGAATTCCGAGAAGGCGCGCGTCATCCTCGACAGCTGGCAGAGCTACCGGCCGAAATTCGTCAAGGTGATGCCGGTCGAATATCGCCGCGCGCTGCGCGAGATGGAGCAGATGATGAAGCAGGCGGCGGAGTAGCGGCGTCATGGGCAAGGTCACGGGCTTCCTCGAAATCGATCGGCGCGACCGGCGCTATGCGCCGGCGTCGGATCGCATCCGCCATTATCGCGAGTTCATGATTCCGCTGTCGGAGGAGAGCACGCGCGATCAGGCCGCGCGCTGCATGAATTGCGGCATTCCCTACTGCCACACCGGCTGTCCGGTGAACAACCAGATCCCGGACTGGAACGATCTGGTCTATAACGGCGAATGGGCGGAAGCCTCGCGCAACCTGCATTCGACCAACAATTTCCCCGAATTCACCGGACGCGTCTGCCCCGCGCCGTGCGAGGCGTCCTGCACGCTCAACCTCGAGGACACGCCCGTCACCATCAAGACGATCGAATGCGCCATCGTCGATCGCGGCTGGAAGGAAGGCTGGATCAAGCCGCAGCCGCCAGCGGCGAAAACCGGCAAGAGGATCGCCGTCGTCGGTTCGGGGCCTGCGGGACTCGCTGCGGCGCAGCAGCTTGCGCGCGCCGGCCACGAGGTCCACGTCTTTGAAAAGAACCGCAAGGCCGGCGGCCTGCTGCGCTATGGCATCCCCGATTTCAAGATGGAGAAGCATCTGATCGACCGCCGCATCGCGCAGATGGAAGCGGAGGGCGTCGTCTTCCATTACGAGGAGCATATCGGCGTCACGCGCCCGGCGCAGGAGCTTGTCGACCAATACGACGCCGTGCTGCTGTCCGGCGGTTCGGAAATGTCGCGCGACCTGCCGATCGAGGGACGCGATCTCAACGGCGTTCATTTCGCCATGGACTTTCTGCCGCAGCAGAACCGCCGCGTCAGCGAGGAGCAGAACGACAACGCGACGCCGATCCTCGCCGGCGGCAAGCGCGTCGTGGTCATCGGCGGCGGCGACACCGGCTCAGACTGCATTGGAACCTCGGTGCGGCAAGGGGCGCTCTCCGTGGTGCAACTCGAGATCATGCCGCGTCCGCCCGAGAAGGAGAACAAGGCGCTGACATGGCCCAACTGGCCGTTGAAGCTGCGCACCTCATCCTCGCACGAGGAGGGCGCGGATCGCGACTTCGCCGTGGCGACCGTCAAATTCTCCGGCGCGAACGGACGCGTGAAGAGGCTGCATTGCGTGCGGCTCGACGCCAAGATGCAGCCTGTTCCCGGCAGCGAGTTCGACATCAACGCCGATCTCGTTCTGCTCGCGATGGGCTTTGTCCATCCCGTGCATGAGGGCATGCTCGACGAACTGGCGCTGGCGCGCGACGCGCGCGGCAATGTCAGCGCCAACACGCGCGACTACAAATCGAGCGCCGAAAAAATATTCGCCTGCGGCGACATGCGGCGCGGCCAGTCGCTGGTCGTGTGGGCCATCCGCGAAGGGCGGCAGGCCGCGCGTTCGGTGGACGAATTCCTCATGGGATCGAGCGTGCTGCCGCGCTGAGCGGCATGCTCTTTCCGATGCCGGAGTTCTTCGCGCATCCGTCATTCTGGGCGGCGGGCCTTCTGTCGGTGATCCTGTGCGGACTGTCGAAGGGCGGCTTCAGCGGCCTGTCGATGTTGTCGACGCCGGTGCTGTCGCTCGCGCTGCCGCCGCTTGAGGCCGCAGCGATCCTGCTGCCGGTTCTTCTGGTGCAGGATTTTTTCAGCATCTGGTCGTTCCGGCGCGAATGCGATAGGGAGGGGCTCATCGTTCTCCTTGTCGGCGCCATCCTTGGCATGATCGTCGCCGGCGTCTTCGCGACCACCATTCCGGTTTCGGGCCTTACTTTCCTGCTCGGCGTCATCGCGACCGTTTTCGGCGGCTTCTGGTGGATCAGGCGCTGGTTCGGCGCGAAACAGGCGCCTCCTCACCGCGCGTCACGGCCGGTCGGCGTGTTCTGGGGCTTTCTGTGCGGGTTGACGAGTTTCATCGCTCATGTCGGCTCGCCGCCCGCGCAAATCTATCTGATGCCGATCCGGCTGGCGCCGGCGGTTTTCGCCGGAACCATGACGTGGCTGTTCTTCGCCATCAACGTCATCAAGACCGGTCCGTTCATCGCATTGGGCCTTCTGAGCAGGGAAACGCTGTACGCCTCGGCGGCGCTCGTCCCCGTGGCGGCGACGGCGGTTCTCGTCGGCGTTCGGCTGGTGCGGGTCACGCCGGTCGAGCGGTTTTATCCGATCATTCACACGCTTTTGCTGCTGGCCGGCCTCAAGCTCTGCTGGGATGGAATCGTCGCGCTTCGGTGAGTCGCGAGCGCGTTGAAACGCCGCCGCGACGCGCTAAGATTCGCGTTCAGGAAGCAGGCGGAGCGCCGATGTCGATCCTTTCCTATGAACTCGGGCTGCCGAAGACGCCGGCGAATTTCCAGCCGCTGACGCCGCTGAGCTTTCTCGAGCGCGCGGCTTCCGTGTTCCCGGATCGCGTCGCGATCATTCACGGCCCGCTGCGGCGCAGCTATCGCGATTTCTACGAACGCGCGCGCAGGCTGGCCGCGGCGCTGGCGCGGCGCGGGGTCGGCAAGGGCGACACCGTCTCGGCGATGCTGGCCAACACGCCGGCGATGCTCGAATGCCACTATGGCGTTCCCATGACGAAGGCCGTGCTAAACGCCATCAACACGCGGCTTGACGCGGCCGTGCTCGCATTCACCCTCGATCACGCCGAGGCCAAGGTCGTGATCGTCGATCGCGAATTCTCGGGCGTCATGCGCGAAGCGCTCGCGCTCGCGACGGTGAAGCCGCTCGTGATCGACTATGACGACCCGGAATATTCCGGCCCGGGCGAACGCATCGGCGAGATCGAGTATGAAGCGTTCGTCGCGGACGGCGATCCGGACTACGCCTGGCATGGGCCGGACGATGAATGGGACGCGATCTCGCTGAACTACACCTCGGGCACGACAGGCGATCCGAAAGGCGTCGTGTACCACCATCGCGGCGCCGCGCTGCTGGCGCAGGGAAACGTCATCACGGGAGGCATGGGCCGGCATCCGGTCTATCTCTGGACGCTGCCGATGTTCCATTGCAACGGCTGGTGCTTTCCCTGGTCGATCTCCGTTCTGGCGGGAACCCATGTGTGCCTGCGGCAGGTGCGCGCGAAGGCGATGTTCGATGCGCTCGCGGATCATGGCGTGACGCATCTTTGCGGCGCGCCGATCGTGATGGCGATCCTGCTGAATGCGCCGGAGAGCGAGAAGCGGCCGCTGCCGCGCAGGGTCGAATTCTTCACCGCCGCCGCGCCGCCGCCAGAGGCCGTGCTCGCCGGAATGGCGAAGGCCGGATTCAACGTGACCCATCTCTACGGGCTGACCGAAACCTATGGTCCGGCCGTCGTCAATGACTGGCAGACCGAATGGGACGATCTTTCGCCGGCGGATCAGGCGGCGAGAAAAGCGCGGCAGGGCGTGCGCTATCTCGCGCTCGACGGCCTCGACGTGATGGATCCCGAGACCATGGCGCCGGTTCCGTCCGACGGCGAGACGGTCGGCGAGGTGATGTTCCGCGGCAATGTCGTGATGAAGGGCTATCTGAAAAACGAGGCCGCGACGCAGAAGGCGCTCGCCGGCGGCTGGTTCCACTCCGGCGATCTCGGCGTCAAGCATGCTGACGGCTATATCCAGCTCAAGGATCGCTCCAAGGACATCATCATTTCAGGCGGCGAGAACATCTCGTCCATCGAGGTGGAGGACGCGCTCTACAAGCACCCCGCCGTGCAGGCGGCCGGCGTGGTCGCGAAGCCGGATGAGAAATGGGGCGAGACTCCATGCGCCTTCATCGAGCTGAAGCCTGGCGCGGCGGCGACGGAAGCCGAGATCATCGCATGGTGCAGGGACAATCTCGCTTCCTATAAAATCCCGAGGCATGTGATCTTCACCGAGATACCGAAGACATCGACGGGAAAAATCCAGAAATTCCGGCTGCGCGAGATGGCGCGCGCCACGCCGTAGCGCCCATGGCGTTTCGCTACGCGCCCTATGACGGATCGAAGCAGCCCTTCTCGATCGGACTTGCGCCGCTTGCGCCCGAACGCTGGTTCGAGCCCGACGAACGGCTTCTGCCTGAGCTCGCGCTGAAGGACGCGCTGCTTGCGCAGAAGCGGGACGCTGTTTTCGCCGAGCGCGACGACACGCGCGACTCGCAGGCCGAGATCCTCGACGCCATCGCGCGCCATCTTCTCGCCCATCATGGGGAGCGCTTCAGTCTCGATGACGATGCGATCGTCATCGATTCGGGCGCGCGCCGCGTGAATCTCTCCGGCGTTTCGCCGCTGTTGGCGGCGTCGCTTCTCGTGCAGGACGATCTCTGCCTGATGCGACAGGACAGGGACGGCTGGCGCCTTGTCGCCGCGTCGCTGTGTTTTCCGTCGTCATGGTCGCTCGGCGAGAAGTTTAACCGGCGATGAGCGCGATCCACCGCGACGTTCCGGGATTTCCAGGGCGGATGGAGACGCGCGTCGCGCGCATCTTCGACCATCTCAAGCCCGGCGCGCCGTTATGGCGTCTCAACTGGTCGCTTTATGGCGACGGCGACCTGCATCATCCGGAGAGCCAATCAGGCGCGCGCCGGTGGGACGATAGGGATGCATTCGAAGCGAATGCGTTCATTCGCGTGGAGCGGCAGACTTTGACGAAGATGCCGCGTTCCGGCGACATCCTGTTCACGATCCGCGTTTACGCCGATCCCGTCGCGGGGCTGCGCCAGCATCCGCGCGGGCGCGAGCTCGCCGGCGGCTTGCGCGCGCAGCTTCTCGCGCTCGACGAGGCGCAGTTGCGCTACAAGAATCTGCTCGGCGATCGCGACCGCGCGGCGGACGCGCTGGCGCGCCTGATCTGATCGCCTCTCATCCCGCCGCCTCTCATCCCGCCGCCTTGGAAAAGACGCCTGAGCCGCCTACCTTTCGATCATGCCTCCGGTCGATCCCGAACAGAACCGTTTCTCCGCCCGCGCCGCGCGTTATGCGCGGGTGGGCGTCAATGTCGGCGGCGTCGCGGCGCGCATGGTCGGCGCCAGGCTGTTCGGCGGCTCCGACCAGAGCAATGCGGTGGCGCTGACATCGGCTCTCGGCGGGCTCAAGGGCCCGATCATGAAGGTCGCTCAACTAATGGCGACGATTCCGGATCTGCTGCCGCCGGAATACGCCGAGGAATTGCAGAAGCTGCAGGCCGAAGCGCCGCCGATGGGTGCGGCTTTCGTCAAGCGCCGCATGCAGACGGAGCTCGGTCCGGAGTGGCGTTCACGCTTTCAGGCGTTCGATCTCCATCCTGCGGCCGCAGCGTCGCTCGGGCAGGTGCACCGCGCGACGTCGCTCGATGGCGCGTCGCTCGCCTGCAAGCTGCAATATCCTGACATGCAGTCGGCGGTGGAGGCCGATCTGAGCCAGCTCGAAATTCTTTTCGCCGTTCATCGGCGGATGAACCCCGTGATCGACACGCGCGAGGCGGCGAAGGAGGTCGCGGCCCGCGTGCGCGAGGAACTCGACTATCAGCGCGAGGCGAAGCACGCCGCGCTGTACGCCGACATCCTCCGCGACGAGCCGCTGGTGCGCGTGCCCGGCGTTCATCCCGAGCTTTCGACGCGGCGGCTGCTCACGCTTGACTGGCTCAAGGGCGAAAAGCTGCTGCCGTTCAAAAAATCGGATCAGGACACGCGCAATCGTCTCGCGACAGCCTTGTTCCGGGCGTGGTGGATTCCGTTCAGCCGGTTCGGCGTCATTCACGGCGATCCGCATCTCGGCAACTACACCGTGTTTCGCGCAGGCGACATCGATGGCGCGGAGCCGGCCGGCATCAATCTGCTGGATTATGGTTGCATCCGCATCTTCCCGGCGCGCTTCGTCGGCGGCGTGGTCGATCTCTATCGCGGTCTGCTGACCAATGACGACGCGCGCGTGGTTCACGCCTATGAGACCTGGGGCTTCAAGGCGCTCCGGCGCGACCTCATCGACACGCTCAACATCTGGGCGCGATTCATCTACGGGCCGCTGCTCGACGACCGCACGCGCAGCATCGCCGACGGCGTGAAGCCGTCGGAATACGGACGGCGGGAAGCGTTCCGCGTGCATCAGGCGCTGAAGGAACAGGGCCCGGTGACCATCCCGCAAGAGTTCGTGTTCATGGATCGCGCGGCGATCGGCCTTGGCGGCGTGTTCCTGCATCTCGCCGCGGAGCTGAATTTCCATCGCCTGTTCGAGGAGGCGATCGCCGATTTCTCGCTTGAGACGCTCGCGGCGCGGCAGTCATCGGCGCTGTCGGCGGCGGGACTCGCGTGACCCCGCGCGCCGGAGCGGCATGATCGCTCCCGCTTACGTCTTTTTCGGCAGCGTCGTTTCGATCCAGGCGGCGAAAGCCGTCATAAATTTTTTCATGAAATCGCGGGTGGCCTCGACCTTGATAGCGCCGTCTTCCGCGAAAAGATCGCCCGCGCCGCCGATATAGGCTTCGGGTTGCGCCATCGCCGGCATGTTCAGGAACATGAGAGACTGGCGGAGATGGTGGTTGGCGCCGAAGCCGCCGATCGCGCCGGGCGACACGCTGACGACGGCGCAAGGCTTGCCGTTCCACACGCTCGATCCATAGGGCCGCGAACCGACATCGATGGCGTTCTTGAGAACGCCGGGAACAGACCTGTTATATTCCGGCGTCACGAACAACACGGCGTCCGCCGGCCGGATTTTGTCCCGGAAAGCCGCATATTGCGGCGGCGAGGCGGTGTCGTAATCCTGATTGTAGAGCGGAAGATCGCCGATCTCGACGATCGTGAGCTTCATCGCCTCCGGCGCCAGCGCGGCCAGCGCCTTCGCCATCTTGCGATTGAAAGAGTCCTTGCGAAGGCTTCCAACGATAACCGCGATAGTGCGTTGCGCGCTCACGACCGATCTCCGAACCGCCAGATGACGCGATTATGCTAGGCCATCGGGCGACGCCGTGGAAGCGCCGCATGGCGGTCTGCGGGCTCGCGCCCTGCCGCAGGGGATTTACAGCCGTGGACCGCGCAAGCCGGCGGCGGCGGCCCGCAGCGCCACGCGGCGCTTGCGGTTGCATCCTTCGCATGACGCCGCCCGAGGTTGTGATGTCCCCAGGCGTTCCTGATGCTCGCGCGCGCGATGATTGTCACAGCCGGGCGGTTCCGCTAGAGGGCGGTGGACACGATGAGGGCGTTTCATGGCTGACAAAGGCTCAACGCAGGCCGCCGACTGGCATCCGGATATGGATTTTCAGGAGCATGAGCGCACCTACGAGGGATTCCTCGTTTTCGCGAAGTGGGGCGTGATCGTTCCCTGCGTCATTCTGATCGGCATGGCCTATTTCCTCGTCTGAGGGTGTCGCTGTCGTTTCATCCTTGATTTTCCGCAGTTTCGGGGGCTTCGATGCGCATCGCCATCCCGCGCGAGACGGATGCGAATGAGGGGCGCGTCGCCGCGACTCCGGAGACCGTCAAGCGCTTCGCCGGGCTCGGCGCGTCTGTGGTCGTGCAATCCGGCGCGGGGCTCGCGTCAGGCGTGACCGACGCCGACTACCAGGCGGCCGGCGCGACGATCGTTCCCGACGCCCGCGAGACGCTGAAGGACGCCGACATCGCGCTCAAGGTCCGGCGTCCGGGCGAAACCGAGCTTTCCATGATCAAGCCCGGCGCGCTCGTGATCGCAACCATGGACCCGTACGGCCATGAGAGCGCCGTCGAGGCGATGGCGAGGGCCGGCGTTTCCGCCTTCGCCATGGAGTTCATGCCGCGCATCACGCGCGCGCAGTCGATGGACGTGCTGTCCTCGCAGGCGAACCTCGCCGGCTACAGGGCTGTGATCGACGGGGCGGCCGAATATGGCCGGGCGCTGCCGATGATGATGACGGCGGCGGGCACCGTGCCGGCGGCCAAGATCTTCATCATGGGCGTCGGCGTCGCCGGCCTGCAGGCGATCGCGACCGCACGGCGGCTTGGCGCCGTGGTGACCGCGACCGACGTGCGCCCCGCGACCAAGGAGCAGGTTGAATCGCTCGGCGCGAAATTCCTCGCCGTGGAGGACGAGGAGTTCCAGCAGGCGCAGACCGCCGGCGGTTACGCCAAGGAAATGTCGAAGGAGTATCAGGCGAAGCAGGCGGCGCTGGTCGCCTCGCACATCGCCAAGCAGGACATCGTCATCACCACAGCGCTCATTCCCGGACGGCCGGCGCCGAAGCTCGTGTCCGCCGCCATGGTCGAGTCGATGCGCCCGGGCTCGGTGATCGTCGATCTTGCGGTCGAGCGCGGCGGCAATTGCGAACTCGCCAAGCCGGGAGAAATCGCGACGACGCCGAACGGCGTGAAGATCGTCGGACATCTCAATGTCGCGGGACGGCTCGCGGCGACCGCCTCGGCGCTCTACGCCAAGAACCTCTTCGCCTTCGTCGAAACCCTTATCGACAAGGACGCGAAAGCGCTGAAGCCCAACTGGGACGACGAGCTGGTGAAGGCGACGCTGCTCACGCGTGACGGCGCGATCGTCCATCCGAATTTCCTGCCGAAGGCGGCGTAGCGCGAAACCGCGCGGCATCTATCAGGGGCTGTGACATGGCGACTCCCGAGCAGGTTGCGCAGCAGGTGCGAGAGGCGCAGGAGGCGCTGCGCATCGGCATCGCCAAGGGGCAGGCGGCGCTCGACGCGCTGCAGGGGTTCGGCCAGGGACTGGGCGACGCCGCCGGCGTCGCGGCCCATGCGGCGACAGGCGGCGTGGTCGATCCGTTCGTGTTCCGCTTCGCCATCTTCGTCATGGCGATCTTCGTCGGCTATTACGTGGTCTGGTCGGTGACGCCGGCGCTGCACACGCCGCTGATGTCGGTCACCAACGCGATCTCCTCGGTCATCGTCGTCGGCGCGCTCCTCTCGGTCGGCGTCTCCGCCGCGCCGGCGCTCGGCGACGGTCCGCTGTGGGCGCGCGTGCTCGGCTTCGTCGCGCTCATTCTGGCGTCCGTGAACATCTTCGGCGGCTTCCTCGTCACCGAGCGCATGCTGTCGATGTACAAGAAGAAGGCGTGACGCGATGCTGAACGCGAACCTCGCCAACCTTCTCTATCTCGTCTCCGGCGTCCTGTTCATTCTGGCGCTGCGCGGCCTGTCGCATCCGACCACGTCGCGGCAGGGCAACCAGTTCGGCATGATCGGCATGGGGCTCGCCGCCCTGACGACGATCCTTCTGTCGCCGCCGGCGGATTTCATGGCCTGGCTGCTCGTTCTGCTCGGCGTCGCCATCGGCGGCGGCGCCGGCGCTGTGCTCGCGAAGCGCGTGCAGATGACGGCGATGCCGCAACTCGTCGCGTTCTTTCATTCGCTCGTCGGCCTCGCGGCGGTGCTCGTCGCCGCCGGCGCGCTCTATGCCCCGCAGGCGTTCGGCATCGGCGCCCCCGGCGCGATCCACCGGGCGAGCCTCGTCGAGATGGCGATCGGCGTCGCCATCGGCGCGGTGACCTTCACGGGCTCCGTGATCGCGTTCCTCAAGCTCGACGGGCGCATGTCGGGCAAGCCGATCCTTCTGCCGCAGCGCCATGCGATCAACATCGCGCTTGGCGCGCTGCTCGTTCTCCTCGTCATCCTGTTCGTGACGACGGAAAGCCACACGCTGTTCTGGCTGATCGCGCTCGTGTCGTTCGCGCTCGGCGTGCTGCTCATCATTCCGATCGGCGGCGCCGACATGCCGGTCGTCGTCTCGATGCTGAATTCCTATTCCGGCTGGGCCGCAGCGGGAATCGGCTTCACCCTCGGCAATCTGGCGCTCATCATCACCGGCGCGCTCGTCGGCTCGTCCGGCGCGATCCTGTCCTACATCATGTGCAAGGGCATGAATCGCAGCTTCATCTCCGTCATTCTCGGCGGGTTCGGCGGCGAGACCGCAGGGCCCGCCGGCGCCGTCGAGGCGCGGCCGGTGAAGCAGGGATCGGCGGAAGACGCAGCCTACATCATGCAGAACGCGCAGAAGGTCATCATCGTGCCGGGCTACGGCATGGCGGTGGCGCAGGCGCAGCATGCGCTGCGGGAGATGGCCGACATCCTCAAGAAAGAAGGCGTCGAGGTGAAGTACGCCATCCATCCGGTGGCGGGGCGCATGCCGGGACACATGAACGTGCTCCTCGCGGAAGCGAACGTGCCTTACGACGAGGTGTTCGAACTCGAAGACATCAATTCGGAGTTCGGGCAGGCGGACGTGGCCTATGTCATCGGCGCCAACGACGTGACCAATCCAGCCGCGAAAACCGATCCGAAATCGCCGATCTTCGGCATGCCGATCCTCGACGTCGAGAAAGCGAAGACCGTGCTGTTCATCAAGCGCGGCATGGGCTCGGGCTACGCCGGCGTGGAGAACGAGCTGTTCTTCCGCGACAACACCCTCATGCTGTTCGGCGACGCAAAGAAAGTCACCGAAAGCATCGTGAAGGCGCTGGCGCACTGAGGCCGACTTGAGCGCGGGGCAACGCCGTTCCGTTCCGGAGGATCGCATCCGGCTCGCGCAGCCGGAGGATCGCGACGCGATCATCGACCTCATCTGGCAGCTCAACCGCTTCGAGGCGCCCATTTCCGGCGACCGTCCGACGGATCGCGAGACGGCGCGGCGCTGCCTGCGCGACAACGAAGGCGCGGCGCGCAACACGATGGGGCTGTCGATCGTCGCCGAGCGCGACGGCGCCGTCGTCGGCTACCTCTGCCTCGCGATCGAATCCATCGGCAGCTTCGTGCGCGAGGATGTCAGGCGCGTCGCCTATGTGCGCGAGCTGATCGTCGACGAACGCGCGCGCGGCGGCGGCGTCGGCCGGATGCTGATGGAGGAGGCGGAAGCCTTCGCCCGCTCCCGGCGCATCAAGCGGCTGATGCTCGGCGTGCTGGCCGGCAACGGCAAGGGCCGCTCCTTCTATGAATCGTTCGGGATGGAGGCCTATGCGATCGAGATGGTGAAGCCGCTCGACTGAAGGCCGCTTGCCTGGTCGCCTCAAAAGCAATCCGCCGCCCGAAGGGGCGGCGGATTCGTCTCAATCCCTGCGCGGGCTGCAGAAGCGAGGCGGTTCAGAATTTGGAGCGCTTCGCGATCGCCCAGTTGGCGTTTGCATTGTCGCGCAGCACGACGACCCGCGTTCCGACCCTGACGCGGCTGTAGAGATCGACCACGTCGTCGTTCATCATGCGGATGCAGCCGGAGGACACCGCTTCCCCGATCGTCGCTTCCTCGTTGGTGCCGTGGATGCGGAAGATCGAATCCTTGCCGGCGGCGGTGTAGAGATAGAGGGCGCGCGCGCCGAGCGGATTGTCCTCGCCGCCCTTCATGAATTTCGGCAGGTCGGGACGGCGCTTCAGCATCTCGGCAGGCGGCGTCCAGGCCGGCCATTCGGCCTTGCGGCCGACGCGCATGTCGCCGCCCCATTCAAAGCCGGCGCGGGCGACGCCGATGGCGTAGCGCATGGCCTGGCCGTTGTCGCCGACCAGGTAGAGGTGGCGGTTCGGCGTATCGACGAGGATCGTTCCAGGGCCGTAGCCTTGCGGCGCAGCGACGAGCTCGCGCGTCTCGGCGGGCGCGGCGCGCTCGGTGCGGAAATCGGGCTGCTGGAACAGAGCGCCAAGCACGCTGGAATTGTCGAGCGCGGCGGCGGGCGCGATCGCGGCGAGCGTGAAAGCGGCCGCGGCGGCGATGGTCTTGAGATTGATCATTGTGAAAGCCCCCTGTGTGTGAAGACCTTATGGACCCGCGCCGGCCCGGTTTTTGTGTGCTGTCGCACGGGAGAACGATGACGGCGTTGTTTCGTTCCGAAGACGCCTGCGCTTGGCGGCGCGCTCACAAAGACGCGCGTCATGGCCGCTTTCGGGGACAGAGGGGCCGCCAGCGTCTAGAATGGCGAGGATTGTGACACCGCGACGAGGACAGACGATGACCGCTCCCCGCCCGTCGAAGACCCATATCGGCAATCACCAGCTTCACCCCGAAACGCTGATGCTGGGCTACGGCTTCGATCCGCTGCTGTCGGAAGGCGCGGTCAAGCCGCCGGTCTTCCTCACCTCGACCTTCGTCTTCCAGTCGGCGGAGGAGGGGCGCGATTTCTTCGACTACACGTCGGGGCGCAAGGAGCCGCCGCGCGGCTCGACCTCCGGCCTCGTCTATTCGCGCTTCAACCATCCCAACAGCGAGATCGTCGAAGACAGGCTCGCGATCTATGAGGGCGCGGAAGCCTGCATCTTGTTCTCGTCCGGCATGTCGGCGATCACCACATCGATCCTCGCCTTCGCGCGGCCGGGCGACGTCATCCTGCATTCGCAGCCGCTCTATGGCGGCACCGAGACGCTGATCGCGAAGACGCTCGGCGCCTACGGAATCGGCGCGGTCGGCTTCGCGGACGGCGTCGACGGCGACGCCATCCGCGCCGCCGCGAGCGAGGCGGCGGCGAAGGGGCGGGTGTCGGTGATCCTGATCGAGACGCCGTCCAACCCCCTCAACACGCTTGTCGACATCGCGCTCGTGCGGGCGATCGCCGACGAGATCGGCGAAAAGCAGGGCGCGCGGCCGGTTGTCATGTGCGACAACACGCTGCTCGGCCCCGTCTTCCAGAAGCCGCTGACGCTCGGAGCGGACGTATCGCTCTATTCGCTGACGAAATATGTCGGCGGCCATTCCGACCTGATCGCCGGCGCGGCGCTCGGCTCGAAGGCGATGACGAAGCCGATCAAGGCGCTGCGCAGCGCGATCGGAACGCAGCTCGATCCGCATTCATGCTGGATGCTCGGACGCTCGCTGGAGACGCTGGGCATCCGCATGGAGCGCGCGGACAGGAACGCGCGGATCGTCGCGGAGTTTCTGGCGCAGCATCCGCGCGTCGCGACGGTGCATTATCTGCCGTTTCTCGCAGCCGGCAGCGCGGCGCGGCGCGTGTTCGAGGCGCAGAGCGCGGCGGCCGGCTCGACATTCTCATTCGACGTGAAGGGCGGCCTGAAAGAGGCGTTCGCCTGCCTCAACGCGCTGGAGATTTTCAAGCTCGCGGTCAGTCTCGGCGGCACGGAATCGCTTGCCAGCCATCCCGGCACGACGACGCATTCGGGCGTTCCGGAAGCGGTGCGGCGCCGTCTCGGGGTGACGGACGCGACGATCCGGCTGTCTATCGGCATCGAGCATCCGGATGATCTGATCGCCGATCTTTCAAACGCGTTGGCGGCGATCGGCTGATCTTCCCATCGCGGCTCTTCCGAGCGCGGCGGGAACGCCTTCGCAGGCGACTACCGCGCCGCCGCCTTCATGCGCGCGAGCAGCGCGGCCGTGGCGTAGCCATCCGCCGGGTGGACGCCATGCGCGAGCTGGAACCGGCGCACGGCGTCGCGCGTGCCGGAGCCGTGCCGGCCGTCGATTTCCTGATCGTAGAAGCCGAGCCGCTTGAGCTGGCGCTGGACATCCTCGCGCTGCGCCTTCGACGGCAAGGGATCGGCCTTGGGCCAGGCGGCCTGGATGCGCGGCCGCCCCATGATCCGGTCGCCGAGAGTCGCAACCCCGAGCGCATAGGCGTCGGACATGTTGTAGGTCTTGATGACCGCGTAATTGTCCGTGAGCAGGAACGCGGGCCCGCTCGCGCCGGCAGGCATGAAAAGCTGGCCTTCGCCGCCGCGCGGCAACGGCCGGCCGCTGACCGGCGCGACGCCGGCGCGCGCCCAGTCGGAAAAGCTGCGGCGGATCACGCGATAGTCGAGGTCGTGAGGAACCGTCACCTCGAGGCCCCACGGAAGGCCGCCGACCCAACCCTTCTGCGAGAGGAAATTCGCCGTCGATGCGAGGGCGTCGGGCGGCGAGCCCCAGATGTTCCTGCCGCCCACGGCGTACTTCATGAAGCTCGACGGCATGAACTGCGTGTGGCCCATCGCGCCGGCCCATGAGCCGCGGATGCTGGCGCGCGGGATATGCGCGTCGTCGATGATGCGCAGCGCCTGAATCAATTCGTCCCGGAAGAAGGTTCCACGATAGCGGACATAAGCGAGCGTCGCGAGCGAGCGGATCACGTCCTTGTCGCCGGCGAAGGAGCCGTAGTTGGTCTCCATGCCCCAGATCGCGAGAAGGATCTCACGCGGCACGCCATACTGGCTCTCGATCCGCGCCAGCGAGTCGGCGTAGCGCTCCGCCATCGCGCGGCCGCGCTCGATGCGCGACGCGGTCACCGCGCCGGCGACGTAGGACCAGATCGGCTTGGAGAATTCGGACTGCTTTTTCGTGAGCGCGACGATGGAGGGATCGATGGTCAGCCCGTCGAACGCTTCCATGAATGTCGCGCGGCTGATTCCGGCCGCCTGCGCGACAGGCCACAGCGAATTGATGAAGGCCGCGAAAGACGCGCCCGGCATTTCGGCGGGCTTCGCCTGCGCCGCCGCAGGTTTCGGCTTCGCGGGCGGCGCCGGCTGAGCAAGCGCCGGGCCGCAGGCGAAGGCGAGCGCGAGAACGCCTGCGAGCCTGATCATCCGCGAAACAGGCCGCCGACGCCGAGCCGGGAATTGCCGGCGCGCGCCGCCGCATTGCCGGAATCGACCGTGAGCGCGCGCTGATAGCTCTCGGCCGCCTCCTGCTTCTTGCCCATTCTCTCATAGGCGAGGCCGCGCCCGGCCCAGGCGTCGGCGAGGCGGTTGTCGACGTTCAGAGCGGCGTTGAAATCCTCGACGGCCTTCTCGAACTGACTGGTCTCGATGAGGCTCTGCCCGCGCGCGAGATAAGGCGCGGCGGCGTAGGGGTCGCGGTCGATCGCGGCGTCGAAGTCGGAGATCGCGAACTGGTGCTGATTCTGCCGCTGGTAAAGCAGCCCGCGCGCATGGAACGCCTGCGCTGATTCGGGATTGAGGCGGATCGCCTGATTGAGGTCTTCAAACGCCTGCTGGTAGTTGTTCTGCACGCGCAGGAGATTGGCGCGCGCGAGGTAGGCCGGGCCGTAGTTCGGATTGATCGTGATGGCGCGGCTGAAGTCGTTCAGAGCCTGATCGTTGCGATTCGTCTGGCGGTAGGCCAGCCCGCGGTTCGTATAGGCGGCGGCGAAATTGGGGTTGATCTGGATCGCCTTGTCGAAATCCTGGATCGCCTCGCGGTAGCGGCCGCCGCGCGCATAGGCCGAGCCGCGCGTGTTGTAGGCCTGCGCATCGTTCGGATTGCGGCTGATCACGTCGGACAGCGACGCGATGTTCACCGCCTGCGAGCCTGAATTATCCTGAACGACTTCGGCGACCTGAGGCGAATTGGTGACGGAGCCGATCGTCTCGCAGCCTGCGAGCGCCAGCGCGATTCCGGCGACGATCAATCCAGACCACTCTCGCATATCCACACCTTTCCGATGTCCGTTCCGCAACTCCGGCCCCTACGCCAATGCGCAGCGCATGGTTGATAAATGATTTCGGCGCCGCCGCGGTCAAGCGGGGCGCCGACGTCAAGGTCAGCTCTGCGAAGCGGCGAAACTCAGCGCTCGCCGCCTCCGACCGCGGCGGGGGCCGCCGCCGGCGCTGCTCCGGCAAGCGCCGGACGCGGGCCGAAGCCGGGACGGCCCGGCGTGCGGGGCTTGACGGGCTTGGAGGGAAGCAGCCCTTCGCGCTGCATCTTCTTGCGGATCAGCTTGCGGGCGCGGCGGACGGCTTCAGCCTTTTCGCGGGCCCGCTTCTCGGACGGCTTCTCGTAATGGCCGCGCAGCTTCATCTCGCGAAACACGCCTTCGCGCTGCATCTTCTTCTTGAGAACTTTCAGCGCCTGATCGACGTTATTATCGCGAACGAGAACCTGCACGTGTGACCCGATCCTGGTTTGATGAGAGCGGTCCGGCGCGCCGATGCGGCGCTGTCGGGCCAACAGGAGCCGGCGGTTAGCAGGAAAAAGCGGACTTGTCCACGCGGGACCGGCAGTTTTCGTGCTGCTTTGAAGGCTTTTTTACCGAATCACCCGTGTGACATGCCCCATCTTGCGGCCCGGCCGGGCCTCGGCCTTGCCGTAGAGGTGCAGATGGGCGCCCCCCTCGGCCAGCAGGGCGCGCCAGCGGCCCGCCTCGTCGCCGATGAGGTTGTGCATCACCGCTTCGCGGCCGGTCATCGCGGCCGACCCCAGCGGCCAGCCGGCGACGGCGCGGACATGCTGCTCGAACTGCGAGGCGACAGCGCCTTCGATCGTCCAGTGGCCTGAATTATGGACCCGCGGGGCGATTTCGTTGAACAGGACCTGCTCGCCCTGGCCGTGCGGCGCGACGAACAGTTCCACCGCCAGCACGCCGACATAGTCGAGCTTCTCAGCGATCCGCCGCGCCGCCGAGACGGCTTCCGCCACCAGCGCGGGGGCGATGAGCGCCGGCGCCCGGGTGACGCTTAGGATGTGGTTGCGATGCTCGTTGTCGCAGATGGGGAAGGGCACGAACGCGCCGTCCGCGCCGCGCGCGGCGATCACGGAGATCTCGCGCGTGAACGGCACGAACCCTTCCAGAATGGCGGGGGCGCGGCCGATCGCCTCCCAGGCCGATTCGGCTTCCGAAGCGTCCATGATCCTGGCCTGGCCCTTGCCGTCATAGCCGAAGCGACGGGTTTTCAGGACGGACGGAGCGCCGATCCCGGCGAGGGCGGCGCGCAGGCCGGCCAGATCGTCCACGGCGGCGAAAGCGGGCGTGGCGATCCCCAGCTCCCGCGCCAGCGTCTTCTCGTTCAGCCGGTCCTGCGCCGTCGCCAGCGCGCGCGCGCCGGGGCGGAGAATCGCTTTCGTCTCGAGAAAAGCGGCCGTTTCGGCGGGAATATTCTCGAATTCGTAGGTGACCGCATCGACGGCTTCAGCGAAGCGCGTCAGCGCGGCCGTATCGTCATAGGCGGCGACGGTGCGCGCGGCGCAGACGTCGAAGGCGGGCGAATCGGCTTCGGGGGCGTAGATATGCGTTTTTAGGCCAAGGGGCGCGGCGGCGAGCGCCAGCATGCGGCCGAGCTGGCCGCCGCCCAGCACGCCGATGACATCGCCGGGCTTCAGGCCTCGGATCACGCTTCGTCCTTCGGCCGCTCGGCCACGGCGGCGCTCTGCTTCTCGCGCCACTCGTCCAGACGGCGCGCGAGGCCCGCGTCGTTCAGGGCGAGGACGGAGGCGGCGAGCAGGGCGGCGTTGATCGCCCCGGCCTTGCCGATCGCCAGCGTCCCCACCGGCACGCCCGCCGGCATCTGCACGATGGAGAGAAGGCTGTCCTGGCCCGACAGCGCTTTCGATTCGACCGGCACCCCGAATACCGGCAGGGGAGTCATAGCGGCGGTCATGCCGGGCAGATGGGCGGCGCCGCCGGCGCCGGCGATGATCACCTGGAAGCCCTCGGCCTTCGCTCCCTTGGCGAACGCGACCAGCCGGTCGGGCGTGCGATGGGCCGAAACGATCCTGTCGTCATGGGACACGCCGAGCGCGTCGAGCGTCTCGGCGGCGTGCCGCATGGTTGACCAGTCCGACTGGCTTCCCATGATGATCGCGACTGCGGCCAAAGGCGGCTCCATCTGTCTGCCGCGATCGCTATGCGCGCAACTGGCGTAGGGCTGTCAACCTCCCGGCAACCCGCCTGGGCTAGTTTACCACAATGGCTGAGCTGGACTCTGCGCTGAACCCGGATGCGGGCCGGGCCGAACTGACCGCGCGCATCGCCCTTCTGGAGGCGAGGCTCGCGGCCGCCGAGGAGCGGGCGGCGCTGGCCGAGGCGCTGGCGCAGGCGGATCCGCTGACGGGAGCGCTCAACCGGTACGGCTTCCGGCGGGAGCTCGACCGGGCCCTGTCGTTCCGCCAGCGCTACGGGACGTCCATTTCGATCGTCCTGTTCGACATCGACGGGCTGAAGCAGACCAACGACCGCTACGGCCATGCGGCTGGCGACGCGCTCATCATAGGCTTCCTGCAGGCGCTGAAAGGCCGGCTCAGGCAATCCGACGCGACCGCCAGGCTGGGCGGCGACGAGTTCGCCGTGCTGCTCTGGCATGCGAACGAATCGGTGGCCTGCCTGAAGGCGCGCGCGCTGCAGCGCGCGCTCCAGACGTGCCATGCGCGCTGGGGGGCGGTCGGCCTGCCGCTCGCGGCGTCGGTCGGAGCGGCGGAGATCATGTCGAACGACGGCGTCGAAGCGGCGATGCTGCTGGCAGACCGACGGCTTTACGAAAACAAGTCGGCGCGGGGCCGGCGCGGGGCTGATACGCCCCCGGACCTGGACATCCGCCGCTTCGCGTCCTGAACGCGGTTTGTCCGGCTCCCAAAACACGCCACGACAATCGCAGCATGTTCTCACTTATTCACGCGGCCTGATGTTTTCGGAAACCGGATTCCGCTTTGCCGCTTTGCACCCTAAGCGATGATGTCAGGCGTCAGCATGTCCTCGATGCGGCCCGCCTGATCCTTCAGCGCAAGCTTGCGCTTTTTCAGGCGTTGAATCTGCAACTGATCCGACATGCCGGAATTTTCGAGCGCCTGAATGGCGCTGTCGAGATCGCGATGCTCCTCTTTCAGGCTGCTGAGCTCTTCCTCGAGCTTTGTTCGTTCCGTCGCGTCGAGGGTGATTCGCATGCGGGATCTGTGATGGCGCCGCCGCCAGTATGACGCCGGCCGGCGGCCGTTCAAGCGGCAAGGCGAAGGAGACAATTTTTCTTATTGTGCGGTACGGAATCGAATTCCTTCGACTCGCCACATTCAGCATGGCAAAGTTGGCGACGCGGACCAGCATGGAGGCGCCCGATGTCCCTGCAAGCCCATCTTGCGGAGCTTGAAAAACGTCACCAAACCATCGAGCGTGAAATTGAAAACGCTCTCGCCCATCCGTCGACAGACGACCTGCAGATCGCTGAGCTCAAACGCCGCAAGCTGCTGCTGAAAGACGAAATCGCCAAACTCAGAGACGGGCTTACGCCAGCGCCAACCCTGCATTAGGCGCAATTTTCCTGCCATTTTCCCTTTTTTGCTAAGATGCGATGCGGAGAATCAAAACCTGGTTTTCCGCATGCGCTTGAGCGCAGAGTCGGAGCGGATTGCTGTTTTTCAGGCGCGGCGATCTTTTTTTCCGGTTGTGATGCAAGTGGCGGTCGCCGCGCGCTTTGAGGTTTGTTTCGGACATTTCACGATCGACGCCGATGAGCGCGTCATGAGCCGATCCCGGACGCTCCGCGCATCCGCGTGTTTGTCTCCTCTTAAGACGCGGCCGCGAAGCGCAGCCATGACGCAGTCGTCGATGATTGTAAGCGGGAAGCGCCCGGCTAGCGCGTGCTGAAACGCGGAGGCGTCAGCCGGTCGGCCAGTTATCGCGAATCCAGCGCGTCAGCCCTTCTTCGCCGACATCGCCGGCCGCAAGAGCGAGGATGATGGCGGTCGCGTCAGCTTCTGTCGGCGCAAAATCGACGTCGTTCAGGCCAAGGAATGTGATCAGCGACAAAAAAGCCGCGCGCTTGTTGCCATCCACAAAGGGATGATTTCGCGCAATGCCGAATGCATAAGCGGCGGCGAGCGCCGCCAGGTCCGTTTCTCCATAGGAGAATTTATTCTGCGCGCGTGCGAGCGCGGACTCAAGAAGGCCAAGATCGCGGACGCCATCCGGGCCGCCATAAATCGCCAATTGCTCCGAATGAATATCGAGCACAATGTCCAGCGTCAGCCAGTCAGGCTCGCTCATTTTGCAAGCGTATGAAGCGTGTTGGCGTAACTGCTCATCGCCTTCCGCGCGATTTTCATCGCCCGGTCATGCTTTTCGTCGAACGGGCTCAGCTTCAGCCCCCGCTCGGGCTGCTCGATGTAGTGAAGCTTGTCGCCTTCCTTCAGACGCAGGCGCGCCAGCAGATCCTTCGGCAGGATCAATCCCACCGAGTTGCCGACCCGGCGAATCTGGAGGACCCGCTCCTCGGTTTCCGACTTGGCGACCGGCTTGTTCATGACAAACTCCGCAGTGTTATACAGTCTGTATAATGCAAGGACCGCGAGAGAGTCAATATGTTTTACGGATCGTAAAACATCAGCGCCGCCGCTTTACTCCATCGCCTCCAGCTCGGCGATCAGCCGCTCGATCATGCCAAGCCCAATCTGCCAGAAGCCGGGATCGCGGGCGTCCAGCCCGAAGGGCCTGAGCAGTTCGCCATAGGGTTTCGAGCCGCCCGCCGCGAGCAGGGCGAAATAATGCTCGGTGAATTTCGGATCGGCCTTCTCGTAGACGCCGTACAGCGAATTCACGAGGCAATCGCCGAAGGCGTAGGCGTACACATAGAACGGCGAGTGGATGAAGTGGGGGATGTAGCTCCAGAAGGTCTCGTAGCCCGGACCGATCCTGATCGCGGGGCCGAGGCTTTCTCCCTGCACCGACAGCCATATCTCGCACAGCCGCTCGGAGGTCAGCTCGCCTTCCTTGCGCGCGAGATGAACCCGCCGCTCGAAGGTGTAGAAGGCGATCTGACGCACCACGGTGTTGATCATGTCCTCCACCTTGCCGGCGAGCAGGGCTTTCTTCGCCGCCGGATCGGAGGTCGCAGACAGGATCTTGCGGAAGGTCAGCATCTCGCCGAACACGGAGGCCGTTTCCGCCAGCGTGAGCGGCGTCGGCGCCATCAGAGCGCCGTTCGGCGCCGCCATCACCTGATGCACGCCGTGGCCCAGCTCGTGGGCGAGGGTCATCACGTCGCGCGGCTTGCCGAGATAGTTCAGCAGCACATAGGGATGCGCCGACGGCACCGTGGGATGCGCGAAGGCGCCCGGCGCCTTGCCGGGCCTGGTCGGGGCGTCGATCCATTTCTCGTCAAAGAAGCGGCGCGCGATGTCGGCCATGCGCGGTGAAAAGGACGCATAGGCGTCGAGCACGGTGTCGCGCGCCTCGCTCCACGCGATCGTGCGCTGTTCGACCCTGGGCAAGGGCGCGTTGCGATCCCAGTGATTCAGCGCGTCCTTGCCGAACCATTTCGCCTTGAGGCGATAATAGCGATGCGACAGGCGCGGATAGGCCTCCTGAACGGCGCTGACCAGCGCGTCGACGACCTCGCGCTCGATGCGGTTCGAGAGATGGCGCGAATCGGCGATGTCCTGAAAGCCGCGCCAGCGGTCGGAGATGTCCTTGTCCTTCGCCAGCGTGTTGGTGATGAGCGTGAAGACGCGCAGATTCTCGCGGAATGTCGCCGCCAGAGCGTCCGCCGCCTGCTTTCGTTTCTCTTCCTGCGCGTCCTGAAGAAGATTGAGCGTCGGTTCGATCGCAAGCTCCTCGCCATCCACATGAAACCGCAGCGACGCGATCGTCTCGTCAAAAAGACGATTCCAGGCGCTGCGCCCGGTGACTGATTTTTCGAGGAACAGCCGCTCGATCTCGTCGTCGAGCTGGTAGGGTTTCTCGCGCCTGACATCCTCCAGCCAGGGGCGATAGCGCGCGAGCGGCGCGTGCGCGGCCGCCTCGTTGATCACCGCGTCGTCGATGCGGTTCAGCTCCAGCGTGAAGAACAGCATTTCGGCGCTCATCGTCGTGAGCTTTTCCTGCGTGTCGCCATAGAATTTGGCGCGGACCGGATCGGTGGTGTCGCCGGAATAGACGAGGCCGGCATAGGACATCAGCCGTCCCAGGAGGTCCTCCAGCGCCTCGTAGGCGCGGACCGCCTCGGCCAGCGTTCCCGCGGGATCCGATCCTTTGGCGGCGGCGGCGAGCTTGCCGCGCCAGCGGGCGGCGAAACCGGAGCACTCCGTCTGCGCCCGCGCCATGTCGGCGGCGAAGGCGGGCGAATCCATGCCGGAATAGAGCGCGCTCAAATCCCATTCGGGGAGCGCGCCGAGCGCGTCCGGAGCGGCGGCGGCAGGGGCGGAGGGGGCGAAAAGCTTGAACGGCATCGACGGTCGGGGCTTGAAGGTCATGCTCGGATATGGGCCAGCCGCGCCGCCGCTTCAACCGGGCCTTGCGCCGCCGCCAAAGCCCTATGGCCAAGCCCGGACATTCCATGCCGACCTCCTTAGCATTAACGCGGACTTTACTCCTCCCGGCCAAGCATGCCCCGAAACGGGACAAGGAGCGGCGGCGCGATGGCGCATATGATTCTCATTGCCGATGACGATCCGGTGCAGCGGCGCCTGCTGGAGGCGATGGTGCGCCGCTTCGGCTACGAGACCATCTGCGTCGAATCGGGCGACAAGGCGCTGCAGGCGATGTCGCAGCCCGAACCGAAGATCGACCTCGTGATCCTCGACCTCGTGATGCCCGATCTGGACGGCATGGGCGTGCTCGGCCGGATGCGCGAGAAGGGCGTCGAAATTCCCGCCATCGTGCAGACCGCGCACGGCTCCATCGAGACCGTCATTTCGGCGATGCGCGCCGGGGCGGCCGATTTCGTGGTGAAGCCCGTCGGCGCCGAGCGCCTTCAGGTGTCGATCAAGAACGCGCTGCGGTTCGAGGCGCTCGAAACCGAGGTGCGCCGCATGTCGCGCCGCGCGTCGGGCACCTTCACCTTCAAGGACATCGTGACGCGCAGCGGCGAGATGGAGCGGGTGATCCGCCTCGGCGAACGGGCGGCGAAATCGACGATCCCCGTTCTGATCGAGGGCGAATCCGGCGTCGGCAAGGAAGTCGTCGCGCGCGCCATCCAGGGCGCGAGCGACCGCAAGGGTAAGCCGTTCATCGTCGTGAACTGCGGCGCCATTCCCGACAATCTGGTCGAGAGCGTGCTGTTCGGCCACGAGAAGGGCGCTTTCACCGGCGCGACGGAAAAGCACTCCGGCAAATTCGTCGAGGCGAACGGAGGCACGCTGTTTCTCGACGAGATCGGCGAATTGCCGCTCGACGCGCAGGTGAAGCTGCTGCGCGCGATCCAGGAGGGCGAGGTCGATCCGGTCGGCGGACGCAAGCCGGTGCGCGTCGACATCAGGCTGATCTCCGCAACGAACCGCAATCTGCTCGAGCAGGTCAAGCAGGGACGCTTCCGGGAGGACCTGTTCTATCGGCTCAACGTGTTTCCGGTCACGATCCCGCCGCTGCGATCGCGGCGCGACGACGTGCCGGAGCTGGCGCGCATGTTCGCCGCCCGCTTCGCGGCGGAGGAGGGACGCAAGATCCGCAACATCACGCCGGAGGCGATCGCGCTGCTGCGCAATTTCGACTGGCCCGGCAATGTGCGGCAGCTTGAGAACGCCATGTTCCGCGCGGTCGTGCTGTGCGATGGCGATGAGCTGACGGTCGCCGAGTTTCCGCAGGTCGCGGCGCATGTCGATGGTTTCGAGGTGCGCGTACCGCCGATCGAACGGCCGGCGCTCGCGCCCGCGACTCCGGTCGAGAAGGAGATCGTCCGTATCGAGGTGCGCGATCCGAACGTCACGACGCTCGTCGACGACACCGGCGAGATGCGTCCGCTGCAGGCGGTCGAAGAGGAGATCATCCGCTTCGCGCTGCGCTTCTATCGCAACAACATGACCGAGGTGTCGCGCCGGCTCGGCATCGGCCGTTCGACGCTCTATCGCAAGCTCAAGGAGTATGGGCTCGAGGATGGCGCGCCAAGCGAGACCGGCGAGGCGGCCTGAGTTTTTGCGCAGATGCTGAAACGCTTTCGCCCGCGCTCCCGCGGGCTTGCGATCGGCGGAAACTTGCCGTCAACATTCCCCCGGTAAAGGACATTCGTTTCTGATCTGACCGGGGGATGAGGCGGATGCGCCGCACGATGTTCGCGTCCGTTGCGCTGTGGATTCTCGCATCGGGCGCGCTCGCCCAGCAGGCGGGCCTTGCGCCGGCCGCCGAGCCGCGGCCTCTGCCGGCCTTTCCCGAGCTTCAGCCGCCCGCGCTTCAGTCGCCCGAGCTTCAGCCGCCCGCGCTTCAGTCGCCCGAGCTTCAGCCGCCCGATCTGCCGCCGGTGATCGTCACCGTCGAGCCGCAATCGCCGCCCGCGCTGCGGCCCGCCGCGTCCTTCGCCGCCGATCTGCCGCCGCCGGATCTGCCGCCCGTGACGGTGGTCGTCGAGCCTCTGCGCGCCGCCGCGAACGCGCCCGCCATCGACATCGCGCCGCCCGATCTGCCTGACGTCCAGGTCGTGGTCGAGGCGCTGACGCCGTCCGACATCGCGCAGGCGATCGGCGCGCGGCTGGCGCAGGAGGGGCCGCCGGCGCATCCGCGCCTGACCCGCGCGATGCGCGATGAGATCGCCGCCTTCTACGCGGCGCGGGCGAACCGGCCATTGTGGGTCGACGTCAAAGGCGTCGCTCCGGCGGGACAGTCTATCATCGCCCGGCTCGGCGAGGCCGACGAGGACGGGCTCGATGCGACGGCCTATCCGGTCCCTCCCGCCGCGCTGTCCGACGCCGCCGCGCTCGCGGCCGCCGATCTGCAGATCACGACGTCAGCCTTCCTCTATGCGCGCGACGCGCGGGGCGGCCGGATCGACGCGCGCCGCCTGTCGAACCTGATCGATCCGACGCTCGATCTTCCGGCCGTCGCCAATGTCGCGGCCGCTCTGTCGGCCGCATCCGACGCCGGAAAAGCGCTGCAGGATTTCAATCCGCCGCACGCCGGCTATCGCGCGCTGCGCGCCCGGCTGCGCGATTTGCGCGCGAACGCCGAGCCCGTCGCGTCCGTTTCGATTCCGAACGGTCCCGTGCTGCGCGTCGGCATGAGCGATTCGCGCGTCGCGCTGCTGCGGGAGCGGCTGAAGCTCGCGCCGCTCAGCGACACGACCTATGACGCGACCGTGGCCGCCGCTGTGAGCGAGTTTCAGCGCGAGCGCGGCCTGCGCGCCAACGGAACCCTCACGCCGCGGACCGTCGCCGCGCTGTCGGCGCCGAACGTTCCGCGCCTTGAAGCGAACATCGTCGCGAACATGGAGCGCTGGCGCTGGCTGCCGCGCGATCTCGGCGAACGACATATCATCGTCAATATTCCTGAGTATGAGATGCGCGTCGTCGATGACGGCAAGGTGACGCATGAGGTGCGCGTCATCGTCGGTCGGCCCGATACGCCGACGCCGGTGTTCTCCGACAGAATGCAGTTTCTTGTCCTCAACCCGTCCTGGTACGTGCCGCCCTCGATTCTCAAGAAGGAATTCCTGCCGAAGCTTGCGAGCGATCCGGGTTACGCGCAGCGGCGCGGCTATGAAGTCATCCGCCGGGGCAACCAGATCACGGTCCGCCAACCGCCCGGCGAACGCAATGCGCTCGGCAACATCAAGTTCATGTTCCCCAACCGCCACGCGGTCTATCTGCATGATACGCCGACGCGGAATCTGTTCGCCTCCGACCGCCGCGCGTTCAGTCACGGCTGCGTGCGCGTAGACAAGCCGCTGCAATTCGCGGAAATCGTGCTGGGCAAAGAGAACGGCTGGACCGAGGAGCGCGTGCGCTCGCTCATCGGCCGCGGCGAGCGCTCCGTGAAGATGGAGCAGACGATCCCGATCCATCTCGTTTATTTCACGACCTTCGTCGATGAGAACGGCAAGCTGCAGACGCGCGACGACATCTACGGCCATGATCGCCGCGTGCGCGCGGCGCTTGGCCTCGACGGCTGAGATCTAACGGCGGCGGAGGCGGTCATGACGCGGCAGGAAGAACGCGCGCTCATTCCCGGTCTCTATACGCTCGCCTATTTCTGGTCGCGTCTGCGGCGCGGCATGACGCTCGGCACGCGCAGCGTCGTGCTGGACGAGGCCGGCAAGGTCTTCCTCGTCAAGCACTCCTACACCACCGGCTGGCACCTGCCGGGCGGCGGGGTGGAGCCCGGCGAGACGTTCGAGGAGGGGATGCGTCGCGAACTGCGCGAGGAAGGCAACATCGAACTGACTGCGCCGGCCGCTTTCAACGGAGTCTGCCTCAACCGCGCGCTGTCAGGCCGCGATCATATCGCGATCTACGTCGTTCGCGCCTTTCGCCAGACCGCGCCGCGCAAGCCTGACTGGGAGATCATCGAGACGGGTTTCTTTCCGCTCGACGCGCTGCCCGAGGGTACGACGCGCGGCACGGCCGCGCGCATCGCCGAGGCTGTAGAAGGCCGCGCCGCCGATCTGTTCTGGTGAGCGAAGGATCGCGTCAGGCGGTCTTCAGCGCCGCCGCGCGTTTGTCGAAACGCGCGAGACGGACGAGCAGATAATCGACTTCCGCGCGCGCCGTCGCCGACATCGCCGCGCCGGGCTTGCGCTGCGCGTCATGCGCGAGAACGCCGCGCCGCATCAGCACATATTTTCGCACCGCGAGCCCGACTCCCATCTGCTGCTCGTAGCGGAGCAGGGGAAGATGCGCGTCGAAAAGATCATGCGCCTCGTCGCGCCGGCCGGCCTTCGCCAGGCGCACCACGTCGATCAGCATTTCCGGAAAAGCGTAGCCGGTGTTCGATCCGTCGGCGCCGCGCTCCATCTCGAAATCGAGAAAAAGCCCGCCATTCGCCGTCAGAATGGAAATCTTGCGCAGAGAACCATCGCGCAGCCAGCCGCGCAGGGTGGTTATTTTCTCGAGGCCCGGCCAGTCCTCGTGCTTGAGCATCACGCAGGACGGATTGTCCATGACGATGCGCCGGATGACTCCCGGCGTCATCACGACGGAGGTGAGAAGCGGGTAATCCTGGATTACGAAGGGGACGTCGCGGCCGATCGCCTCGACGGCCTGCGCATAATAGCCGACGATCTGGTCGTCGGTGCGCAGCGTGTTGAGCGGCGCGATCATCACGCCCGCCGCGCCGCGCTCCATCGCCGTGCGCGCCAGCGCCCGCATGGCGGCGAAGCCGGGCGCGGAGACGCCGACGACGACCGGAAGCCCCTCGACCGCGGCGACGCAGGTCTCGATCACCTTCACCGATTCCGCATGGTCGAGCTTCGGCGCTTCGCCGAGCGCGCCAAGGATGGTGACGCCCGTCGATCCGATCTCGCGATACCAGCCGAACAACCGTTTCGCGCTGTCCCAGTCGATCGCCCCGTCGGGCAGGAACGGCGTGGGCGCGATCGGATAAACGCCTTCCGCGTCGATACCAAATGGCATGGCGAACCCCTTCGACCAGTTCTCCGCGCTGGTTGCATGCGGCGCTTCGGCGCGCAACTCCGCCGCCCGCTTGACAGGACTGCGTCGCCCTGACTGAACGACGAGCCATGTCCGACCTGTCCCTGACCATCCGCCCGGAGCGCCCGAGCGACGCGGCGGCGATCGAGAAGCTGCATGAGCGCGCGTTCGGTCCCGGCCGCTTCGCGCGCACGGCGTTCCGCGTTCGCGAGGGCGGCGCGTCCTTCCCGGCGGGCAATTTCGTCGCCTTCGTGGCGACGCTGATCGTCGGATCGGTGCGCCTGTCGCCGGTGAGCATCGACGCGGGCAAGGCGCTGGTGCTGGGCCCCCTGACGGTGGACCCGGCGTTCGAGGGGCGCGGCGTGGGCTCGATGCTGATGCGCGCCGCGATCGACGCGGCCAAGGCGCAAGGCGAGACGCTGATCTATCTCGTTGGAGACGAGCCCTACTACCGTCGCTTCGGCTTCAAGCGCGCGCCGGCGAAAGGCGCAAGGCTTCCCGGTCCCGTCAATCCGGCGCGTTTTCTCGTCCTTGAACTCTCCGAGGGCGCGCTTGCGGCGGCGTCCGGCGAGATGCGTCCGGCGCGCGCGGCCGAATGATCCTGATCTTGCGAAGGACCCCGCGCGGCGTAAGCTTCCCGCGCGTCGGACAAAGAGCGACGACATGTTTCCAGGCACGCTGACGAACGGATATCGCGCCTTTCTCAACGGGCGGTTCGCGGGCGAACGCTCGCGTTACGAGATGCTGGCCGAGAAAGGCCAGCGGCCGGAGATCATGGTGGTCGGCTGCGTCGATTCGCGGGTGTCGCCCGAGGTGATCTTCGACGCCGCGCCCGGCCAGTTGCTGGTCGTGCGCAACGTCGCGAATCTCGTGCCCGCCTATGAGCCGCATGGCGGCTCCCAGCACGGCACGAGCGCCGCGCTCGAATTCGGCGTGCAGGCGCTGCGGGTGAAGCACATCGTCGTTCTCGGCCACGCCTATTGCGGCGGCATCCGCGCCTTCGCCGACGATCAGGAGCCTTTGTCGCCGGGCGACTTCATCGGCCGCTGGATGTCGCAGATCGCGCCTGCCGCCGACGGTCTCGGGCCGCGCGAAAAGGGCGACGAGGAGAGCTATCTGCGGCGGCTCGAATTCGCGTCGGTCGAATTGAGCCTGAGGAACCTGATGACATTCCCCTGCGTGCGCATCCTGGTGGAACGCGGCAAGCTGCAATTGCACGGCGCCTATTTCGGCGTGGCGACCGGCAAGCTGCTCGTGCGCGATCCGGAAACAGGCGCGTTCAAGCCGGTCGCGGAGCCGCCGGAGCGGACGATGATCCGCTGCGAGTGAAGCCTCAGGCGCCGGCGCCGTCGCGCCGGCCGAAGCGGCCGCCCTCGCCGAGCCAGGCGCCGATCAGCAGCGAAGCGAGCAGCAGCAGACCGGCGAGGCCGACGAAAACCGGCCAGACCGACACGCCGCGCACGACGGACTGATCGTTGGCGCGCAGGCCGATCGAGTCGCCGGAGCCATAGCGCGTCGCCGCGCGCATCATGACGAGATTCGGCAGCCGCAGCGCGTCGCCGCGCTCGACGAGCCGGCGCACCGATCCGCCCGTCGCGTCGGCGATCGGCTGCAGCAGCTCGGTGGTGGAGACAACGTTGCGCCACTCGCGCGGATTTTCCGGTCCGACGCCGACAAACGCGGTCAGCTTGTCGTCGGCGATGCGGTGCAGGCCGATTTCATCGGTTTCCATCGTGGCGGTGAAAAGCCCCGGCTGCTGTTCCTTCAGTTCGACAGTGCGCCGCTGGCCGCTCGGCGTCGACACGATGACGGGCGCCGCGGCGTCGGCCATCGTCTGTCGCTCGATCGTGATGACGCGGCCGCGCGCGGAGCCGCGCAGCGCCTCCTCTTCGAGCTGCGGCTCCTTCATCAGCCAGTGCGAGACGCGGCGAAGCATTTCCAGATAAGGGCCGCCGGAGCGGAAATTACGCGCCCAGAGCCAGGCGTGATCGGACAGGATGACCGCGACGCGACCCTTGTCCTCGCGCGACAGCACCATGACCGGGCGATCCTGCGGCCCGTCCATCACCGTCGCGCCGTTCTGCGCGTTGGCGGACACGAGCCGAAGCCACTCCGCCCATGTCGGCGGTTCGGTTTCCCCGCCGGGAAGATTGCGCGTCACAGGATGGCGACGCCCCACCGTCGTGATGCGGGCGAGATAAGGCTCCTCGATCACGCGGCCGTCGGGACGCGCGGGAAGAACCTGCGCAAGCGGCGTCATCGCGAGGCTCGCGTTCCCGGCGAATTCGGGACCCGCGGCGACCATCACTGCGCCGCCCTGGCGCACATAGCGCACGATATTCTCGAAATAGAGGCGCGGCAGGATCGACTGGTTCGCGTAGCGGTCGAAGATGATCAGGTCGAACTCCTTGATCTTCTCGCCGAACAGTTCGCGCGTCGGAAAGGCGATCAGCGACAGCTCGTTGATCGGCGTTCCGTCCTGTTTCTCCGGCGGGCGCAAAATGGTGAAATGCACGAGTTCGACATTGGCGTCCGACTTAAGAAGATTGCGCCAGGTGCGCTCGCCGGGGTGCGGCTCGCCGGAGACGAGCAGCACGCGAAGCTTCTCGCGCACGCCTTCGATGGTGACGACGGCGCGGTTGTTCGCGTCGGTCAATTCGTTCGGGATCGGCGCGACCTCCAGCTCGATGACGTTCGCGCCGCCATGCTCGATGCGGATCGGCACGCGCACGGTCTGGCCGATCGCGACATTCATGTCAGCCAGCGGCGCGCCGTCGCGCAGCACCTTGAGGCGCGCCGGCGCGCCGGCGTTCTGCGTGGTGTCCAGCACGCGCAAGCGGATCGCCTGCTCGCGTCCGACCATGCCGAACTTCGGCGCCTCGACGAGTTCGATCCGGCGGTCGCGCTCGTTCGGCCGTCCGGTGATCAAAGCATGCAGCGGCGCCTTGAACGACAGATCGCCGGCGTTCAGCGGAATATCATGGACCACGCCGTCCGTGATCATGATCGCGCCGGCCACCCGGTTCGCGGCGACGTCGGACAATCCGTTCTGCAGGCCGGCGAACAGCCGCGTGCCGTCGTCCTCGCCGCCGTCCACATCGTTGACCTCGACGACCCGCGCTTCGAGACCCGGCATCGAGTCGATGCGCCGTTTCAACTCATCGAGCGCGCGCTGCGTCTGCTCGGCGCGGCCGGCGATGCGGTTCGAGGCGGAGCGATCGACCACGATGGCGACGACATCCTTGATCGGATCGCGATCCTCGCGGCGCAGCGAAGGGTCAGCGAGCGCGATCACGCAGGCGGCGAGCGCGAGCGCGCGCAGAAAGCCGACGGCGCGCTTGAAGACGATCGCCGCGACGGCCGCGACCGCGGCCGCAAAAGCGAGCGCGACGAACAGCCAGTCCGAAACGAGCGGCGAGAAGGACACGCTCCACATGGCTATTGTCCCAGCCGCTCGAGCAGCGCCGGCACATGCACCTGATCGGCCTTGTAGTTGCCGGTCAGCACATAGAGCACGAGATTCACCCCGCCGCGCAGCGACATCTCACGCTGGCGCGGATCGGAGCCGGAGAGCGGATACATCGGCTCGCCGCGCCGGCCGATCGCCCAGGCGGCGGCGAGATCGTTGCCGGTGATGACGATCGGCGACACGCCGTCGCCGGCGCGCGCGGGCCGGCGGCCGTCCTCGGCCGCGGGAGGCAGCGCCTCGATCCAGGTCTGGCCTGCGTCATAGCGGCCGGGAAAACGATCGATGAGATAGAACGCTTTCGTCACGACGTGATCGCGCGGCACGGGTTCGAGCTCGGGAACGTCGAGATCGCCGAGGATGCGCCGCAGCGCGTCGTTTTCAGGCGTCTGCGCGCCGGGACGCGCGTTGACGGAATCGCGCGTGTCGAAGATCACGGTCCCGCCATTCTTCATGAAGGCGTCGAGCTTGCGGATCTGCGCCTCGGGCGGCGCGGGGCGGCCGGCGACGATCGGCCAGTAGAGAAGCGGATAGACCGACAGGTCGTCGCGTTCGAGGTTGACGCCGACGGGCTCGCCGGGATCGAGCGCCGTTCTCTGGGAGAGCGCCTGCGACAGGCCGAACAGGCCGGCGCGGCTGGTCTCGTCGACCGTCGCATCCCCGGTGACGACATAAGCGAGGCGCGTCACCAGCGCGGCCTCGATCTCGCGCTTCTGGATCGGCGGAAGCGGCGCGGAGGCGGGCGGCGGCGGAAGCGGAGTTTGCGCGCGCGCGCCGTCGCGGGTCGCGCTCGTCGCCACGAGCGCGATCAGGACGACGGCGGCCGCAGCGGCGGCGGGACGCCGGACCCGCGCCACCGCGCCGGACAGCCACAGGGTCGCGAGCGTGTCGAGGATCAGTCCGATCAATGCGGCGACGATGAACCAGGGACGCAGATCGACGGGATGCGCGGTTTCAATCGCCGTCGTCGCGAGGCCCGACGGCGCCGTTTCGAGCGCGGCGATCCTGTCGCCGGCGCGCAGCGCGTTCACCGCCGCCGGATCGTCCGGCGAACCATAGAAGCCGGGCGGGAAGTCAGCCGTCGCGGAGCCTTGATAATTCACCGGCACTGGCCTCGCGGTCGCGGGAGGGTTGCGGAAACGGCCTTCGCCGTCGAGCGTTCGAATGGGCGCCAGCGTCGCCGTCGTCGCGGCGGCGAGAGCGGAATTGGTCGGCGCCCGCGCCACGTCGGCCGACGCCGGCGACATGTTCACGAGCGCGCGCAGCATGTCGACGAACAATCCCGACAGAGGCAGGTTCGACCATGAGGTGTCGGCGGTGACGTGAAACAACGCGACGACGCCCTTGCCCTGCGCCTCGCCGGTGACGACGGGCGTGCCGTCCGACAGCGCGGCCCAGGTGCGCGCCGCGAGCGACAGATCAGGCTCCGCGAGAATCTGCCGCGTGACGGATACTTCGGCCTGCGGCTTGAGCGCCTTGAACGGGCTTTGCTCGCTGAACGGCGCCAGCGTCTTCGGCGTCTCCCATGAGAGCGCGCCGCCCAGCGTGCGGCCGCCGCGCCGCAGGCGAACCGGAACAAGGTCGTCGTTCGCGGCGGCGAGGCGGGTGCCGGCGAAACGGATCAGCATGCCGCCGTCATCCACGAACTTGCGCAGTTCGTCATGCGCCTGTCCGGTCAGCGCGCCGACATCGGCGAGCACGACGACGGACGGCTTTTCCGCGAGCAGGGTCGCAACGGCCTCCGCGGGGCCGCCGCGGCCCTCGCGAATCTCGGCGAAGGGCGCCAGCGCGCGGTTGAGATAATAGGTCGGGGCGAGCAGAGGCTGCGCCGTGTCGGCGGTCGCGCCGGAAATGACGGCCACCCGCCGGCGGCGCTGCGATCCGTCCAGAAGCGAAACGGCGCCGGCCGACGCCTCATCGAGAATCTCCACGCGCGCGACCTGATTGCGCAACTCCAGCGGCAGTTCGATGTCGGCGTTCGCTTCAAGCGCATTGTTCTCGAAAAGTGCGCTTCCCTCGCCGAGCGACAGACCCTTGCGGTCGAGCGCGCGCAGCAGAACCTCCGGCTTCGCCTCCGGAGCGGCGCGCAGCACGCGCGCCCTCAAGCCGTTCTCGCCATTCTCCACGCCCGCGAGCGCGCGCTGCGTCGTCTGCGGATTGCGGCTGATCTCGATCGCGCGGTTCGCCGCCTTCGCGGAAAGCTCCGCCATCAGAGGATCGGGCGTCTGCATCGTCACGCCGTCGGCGATCCAGAGCACGCTCATGGCCGGCTGCCGATCGAGGAAGGCGCCGATGCGCTGAGTCTGAGCGGCGCGGTCGGGCAGGTGGGGCTGGGGCGTCAGGCCACGCAGCTTCTCCAGCGCCTGGCCGGCGTCGCCAAGGACCGGCTCCTGAGCGCGGTCAGCGGTGGCGACGAGCGCGACGGCGCGGCCACGGGTCTGGGCGTCGAGCAGCGATTGTTCGGCGGCGGCGACGCGCTGCGTCCAGTCGGGCGCGGAGGGCCAGCCATTGTCGATGACGAGCAGCAGGGGGCCATTGGCGACGGTCGCGACCCGCCGCGCCGCGTTCCACACCGGCGCGGCGAGCGCGAGAATCAGCGCGGCGGCGACGCCAAGTCTCAGAGCCAGCAACCACCAGGGCGTGCGCGCGACGGTTTCCTTCTCCGGCAGCAGATCGAGAAGAATGCGCAGCGGCGGAAAATCGATGCGCTTCGGCCGCGGCGGCGTGACGCGCAGCAGCCAATAGAGCGCCGGCAGCGCCGCGAGCGCCGCGAGCGTCAGGGGCGCTGCGAATGCGAGGCCGCCGATCATCCGGTCATCCTTTCCGTCCTTCGGCGATGCGCCCGACGAGACCGATCAGCGGCTCCGAGGCCGGGCGATCGGTGCGGTGCACGGCGAAGGACCAGCCGCGCCGGCGGCACGCGTCCCTGATGCGGTCGCGATGATCGGCAAGCCGCTTCAGATAACGCGCGCGGAACTCGGCCGCGTCGCCGACGCGCAGCTTGGCGCCCATCTCCAGATCGACAATCTCCGCATGGCCCGAATAGGGAAAGGCTTCCTCGACCGGATCGGCGACGACCAGAACATGGCCGCGCGCGCCGCGCGCCGAGATCGCCTCGATCGCGCGCACGATCTCGTCAGCGGGCGCAAGCAGGTCGCCGATGATGACGGCTTCCGACAGCGCGGGAAGCGACACCGGCGGCGGCGCATCGTCGAACCCGTCGCGATGAATCCGCGCGATGGTCTGCGCCAGCTTCTCGATGATCTCGCGCGACGCGGACGCCGGAGGCCCGCCGAGCAGGCCGACCCTTTCGCCGGCGCGCACCAGCATGTCGGACAGGGCGAGCCCGATCACCAGCGCGCGATCGATCTTCGGCGCCATCGCCAGCTTCGACTGGAAGCCCATCGACGCCGACAGGTCGATCCAGAGAGCGATCGTGTGCGCGGCCTCCCATTCGCGTTCGCGCACGAAGGCGCGGTCGTCGCGGGCGGAGCGGCGCCAGTCGATGCGCGCGGCGGGCTCGCCCGACGTGAACGGGCGGAACTGCCAGAAATTCTCTCCGGCGCCGGCGCGTCGTCGGCCGTGCGCGCCGTGGACCGTGGCCATCGCGACCCTGCGCGCCTCGAGCACGATGCGCGGAATACGGCCGGCGAGGTCGAATGCGCCCTCGGCGTGGCGGCGGTGAACCGCGCGCGCCTCGGGGGTCAGAACCTGGGCGTCAGCCATCAGCGCGTCTTTCGTCCGCCTGTCGCAACGGCGGTCCCAGCCTCGCCATTCAGCCGATTTTCGCGGCGATGCGCGCGATCACGCCGGGAATCGTCTCGCCATCGGCGCGGGCGGCGAAGGTGAGCGCCATGCGGTGTTTCAGCACCGGCTCGGCGAGCGCGACCACATCGTCCACCGATGGCGCGAGACGGCCGTCGAGGAGCGCGCGGGCGCGCGTCGCCAGCATCAGCGCCTGGCTGGCGCGCGGTCCGGGTCCCCATGACAGCTTGTCGACGATCTCGGGATCGCCCTCGCCCGGGCGCGCCGCGCGCACGAGGGCCAGAATGGCCTCGACGACGCTCTCGCCGACGGGGAGGCGCCGCACCAGCCGCTGCGCGGTCTGCAACGCCTCGGCGTCGAGAACCTTCACCGGCTTCGTCTCCTGATCGCTGGTCGTGTCGATCAGCATGCGCCGCTCGGCGTCCTTGTCGGGATAACCGATGTCGATCTGCATCAGGAAGCGGTCGAGCTGGGCTTCGGGAAGCGGGTAGGTGCCTTCCTGCTCGATCGGATTCTGCGTCGCGAGCACATGGAAGGGGCGCGGCAGGTCATGGCGCTCGCCGGCGACGGTGACGTGATATTCCTGCATCGCCTGCAGCAGCGCCGACTGGGTGCGAGGGCTGGCGCGGTTGATTTCGTCGGCCATCAGGAGCTGACCGAAGATCGGGCCTTTGACGAACCGGAACGCGCGCTTGCGGTCGACCGATTCCTCCATGATCTCCGAGCCGAGAATATCGGTCGGCATCAGATCGGGCGTGAACTGCACGCGCTTGGCGTCCAGCCCGAGCACGGTTCCGAGCGTGTCGACGAGCTTGGTCTTGGCGAGGCCGGGCACGCCGACCAGCAGGCCGTGGCCGCCGGCGAGCAAGGTAGTCAGCACCCGCTCGATCACGGTCTCCTGGCCGAAAACGATCTTCTGAACGCCGGCTTTCGCCTCGGCCAGCGACGCGAGCGCGGCCTCGGCCGTCCGCACGACGCCGTCCTCAAGGGGGGTGGCTGCCTCAGCGCTCATATGAATCTCCAAACCCTGCGCCCGCTATTGTGGACCTGTCGATCCAGCGCTCAAGGGGCCTCGCCAGAACGTGACCGCCGCCGCATGACAGGCGAGCGCTTATCCCCATATACCAGAACGCCCTGCGCCAGCCTTGCAGGCTCCGGGCCACGAACGGCGAAATGATGGCGGCGACAGCAAAAGATTCCAGCAGCAACGACGCCCGGTCCCGATTGGAGGGGTTAACGAGACAGGCGCGCGCGACCGAAAAGCGCGGGCCGGCGCCGGTGCATCTGTGGAATCCGCCGTTCTGCGGCGACATCGACATGCGCATCACGGCCGACGGCGGCTGGCGCTACATGGGATCGCCGATCGACCGCAAGCCGATGGTGCGGCTGTTCTCCACCATCCTGCGCAAGGACCCCGACCGGTATGTGCTGGTGACGCCGGTGGAGCGCGTGGGCATCGCCGTCGATGACCTCCCCTTCATCGCGGCCGAGATGCGCGCGGATGGAGAGGGCGAGGAGCAGACGCTGTCCTTCACCACGAATGTCGAGGATGAAACCATCGCCGGACCGGCGCGGCCGCTGCGCTTCGACCGGGACGACAGGGGTGGGCTGAAGCCTGCGGTGCTGGTGCGCGGCGATCTGTGGGCGCGGCTGTCGCGGTCGCTGGTTCACGATCTCGTCGAGCGCGGCTCCGAAAAGGAGGTCGACGGGCTGGTCTGGTTCGGCGTGTGGTCCGGCGGCCGGTTCTTTCCCATCGCGCCGGCTGCGGCTATCGAAGCGCCATGACTTTGCGCGAGCCGGTCGCCGGACCGATCGACATGGACGATTTTCTGGCGCGGGCGCGGGAACGGCTGCTTCCTGCGCCGCTGGCCCTCTCGGGCGAGGACCCGTTCGCGGAAGCGGGCGATCACTCCCTCAATCCGGACCATCCGCCATTTCACGACCGGGGAGCGACGCGCGCCGCGGCCGTGCTGGTGCCGATCGTCGCCCATCATGACGCCACCGTGCTGCTGACCCAGCGGGCGGAGACGCTGCGCAACCACAGCGGGCAGGTGGCGTTTCCGGGCGGCAAGATCGACAAGGAGGACGCCGGGCCGCTCGACGCGGCGCTCAGGGAGGCGGAAGAGGAGATCGGCCTCGACCGCCTGTTCGTGTCGCCGATCGGCTATCTGCCGCCCTACCTGACAGGCACCGGCTTCCGCATCACGCCGGTCGTCGGGCTGGTGCGTCCCGGTTTCTCCCTCACGCTCAACAGCCACGAGGTCAGCGACGCCTTCGAAACGCCGCTCGGCTTCCTCATGGACGCGGCGAACCATGTGCAGGCGTCGCGGGAATGGCGCGGCCTGCAACGGTCCTTTTACCGCATGCCCTACGGCGAACGGGATATCTGGGGGGCGACCGCCGGCATCATCCGGCTGCTTTACGACAGGATGTACGGATCGTGAGCCGCGTCGCCTTCGAGGTCGTCATTTTCTTTGTCGTCCCGTTCATCCTGTTCGCGGGATGGCTGGTGGCGCGCGGGCGGCCGGTCATGTCGAAGGAGTCGTGGGAGGGGGCCGGAGGATGGCTCACCATCGCCGGGCTCGCGATCGTGGTGGCGGCGTTCATCTATGTCGGAGCGACCGCCGACCGGGGCTCCGGAACCTATGAGCCTGCCCATCTGGAAGACGGCCGGCTGGCGCCGGGCCGGCTGAAATAGCGCGGCGCGGGCCGCCTCGCCGTTTCCCATCTTGCGCGGAATCCGCCTCGTGAGGCCTTGAGAGCCGGTCGAAGCGCTTGACCGCGCCGCCGGCCATGCCGTAGCGGCCAGTCGACACACGGATCATTCATGAGCGCGGCGACCTCGCACCTTCCCGACAGGACGATCTTCTCGTCAGGCCCCGTCGCGCGGCTGTTCGCGGCCATCGGCGGCGAGGGCGAGGAGATCAGGGTCGCCGGCGGGGCGGTGCGCAACGCCATGCTCGGCCTGCCGCTGACCGATATCGACTGCGCGACCACGGCCGTTCCCGACGAGGTGACGCGCCGGGCGGCGGCGGCCGGCTTCCGCACTGTACCGACCGGCGTCGCGCACGGCACGGTGACCGTGATCGTCGACGAGACGCCGTTCGAGGTGACCACGCTGCGCTCCGACATCGAAACCGACGGGCGGCGCGCCGTCGTCTCGTTCGGGCGCGATTTCGCTGAAGACGCCGCGCGGCGCGATTTCACCATCAACGCCCTCTACGCTGACGCGGACGGGCTGGTGACGGATTTCGTCGGCGGCCTCGACGACCTCGCGGCGCGGCGCGTGCGATTCATCGGCGACGCGGCGACGCGAATCCGCGAGGATTATCTTCGCATCCTGCGTTTCTTCCGGTTCCACGCCACCTATTCCGAAGGCGCGATCGACGGCGAGGGGCTGTCGGCGTGCGTACGCGAGCGGGACGGATTTTCAAGCCTGTCGCGCGAGCGGGTGCGGGCGGAGCTGATGAAGTTGCTGACGGCGCCGAAGGCCGTCGAGACCCTCGCCGTGATGGATGAGACCGGCTTTTTGACGCTGATCTTCGGCGGCGTGGCGAGCCGGCCGCGCTTCACGGCGCTGCGCGAGGAGTATCCTGAAATTGGCTCTCCGGCGCTTTCGCTCGCCGCGCTCGGCGTCGAGTGCGTCGAGGATGCGGCGCGACTGCGCGAGCGGCTCGCGCTCTCCAATGACGAAACTGATCTTCTGCATCGCGCAGCGCGCGCCTTCACGGCGCTGCGCGCGGGCGGCTTCCGCCCGTCCGAAAAGGAGCTGAAGGCGCTGGCCTACCGGCTCGGGATCGACATCGCGCCCGCGATGACTGTTTGCCTGATCGCTGCGAAAGCCCCTGCGCCGACGATCGCCGACGGCTATATCGCAGCGGAATGGGCGCCGCCGTCGCCGCCCTGGCGCGGCGCGGACGCGATCGCGGCCGGGGTCGCGGCCGGACCGGAGGTCGGCGCATGGCTCGCCCGCGCCGAGGCCGACTGGATCGAGGCGGATTTCCCATCGGAACCGGAGATCCTCGCCGACATCTGGTCGCGCGCGCGGCCGGCGGCCGCCGAGGAAGCAGCAGACGCGGCCGTTCCGGACGCCAGCGAATAAAAGACTCCACCTATCCACGCCGACGTTCTAGCCTCGGGTCCGTTTCAGCCGGATGAGGCCGTCATGGCGTCGCCGTCACGCAGTCCAGCAGACGTCGCGCGCTCGCTCGGGCGCCGCGCCCGATCGCAGGCGCGCCAGCAGGCGCGGGATTTCTCGTGGCGGCGCGAGACGTTCGTGCTGCCGCGCGAGGAAGCGCGCGTCGCCGCGCGCGAATGGTTCTCACGCTTTCCGAAGGCGGCCTACATGACAGAGGTGGAAAGCTGGCGCGAACTGTCTGACGGACGCATCGAGTTCACGATGCGCCGCCTGCCGACAGCCGACTGAACTTTTGCAAGCGGCGGACGGCTCGCGGCCCGCCGGAAAGGCCAGTCAGGCGGCTTTCTCTTCCTCGTCTTCCTCGTCGCCTTCGTCGTCGTCCTCGTCGTCGTCCGGGTCGACGCCTTCCAGCGCGATGACAGGAAGATCGGTTTCCTTGAATTCGCCGAGCTCCTCCGAGAAGAACAGGCATGACGCCGTTTCCTCGTCAGCAGACAGGACCGTCAGGTCAGGGCCGCCCGACTTCATGCGCACGATCTGACCAGGCTTGAAGGCCATCGCTGAAACTCCGATTGTAAGGTTGCGCGTTCTAGAGCGCTTCCGCAATTCTTCGAATCGCGGAAGCGCTCCCGATCATTGTTTGTCGCATTTTCTTCACGCGAACCGGTGTCCACTTCGCTGGAAAATGCTCTAGCAACGACGGTTGACGATCATGCGACGGCCTCACGGCCAGCGCACGCGCGGCGGCATCGAGGACAGGATCGACTCGACATTGCCGCCGGTGCGCAGGCCGAACAACGTGCCGCGATCATAGAGAAGATTGAATTCGACATAGCGGCCGCGCCGCGTCTCCTGTTCGATGCGGTCTGCGTCGGTCCAGGGCGTCGCCATGTTGCGGCGAAGAATGGCCGAATAGCAATCGAGGAAGGCGAGTCCGACGGATCTCGTGAAGGCGAGATCGGCCTCCGGATCGCCGCTCCAGTGATAGTCGTAAAAGATGCCGCCGATCCCGCGCGGCTCGTTGCGATGCTTCAGGAAGAAATACTCGTCGCACCAGTTCCTGTATTTCTCGTAGGGCGCGATCGCGGCGTGATCGTCGCAGGCCTTTTTCATCGCGGCGTGAAAGTCGCGCGAATCCCGGTCCTCCTGCGTGCGCCGCCTGTCGAGGACGGGCGTCAGATCGGCGCCGCCGCCGAACCAGCTTTTCGTCGTCGTGACGAAACGCGTGTTCATGTGGACCGTCGGCGCGTTCGGATTCCATGGATGGGCGATGAGCGACACGCCGGTCGCGTGGAAATCCGGATTCTTGTCGGCGCCGGGAATCTGCGCGGCGAAATCGGGATGGAACTGGCCGAACACCGTCGACACATGCACGCCGACCTTCTCGAACACGCGGCCGCGCATCATGCTCATCACGCCGCCGCCGCCCGGCGCGCCGTCATGGTTCGTCCGCTCCCAGGGCTTGCGGATGAAGCGGCCGGGCTCGCGCGAAGCGTCCGCGAAGAAAGGCCCCGTCGCATCGTCCTCGATCGCCTCGAAAGCCGCGCAGATGCGGTCGCGAAGCTCCGCGAACCATGCCGCGGCGCGCGGCTTCAGCGCGCCGGAGACTTCGTCATTCATCGCCCGATCGTTCATCGCGCGGCTCCCTCGCATCGCGAACAGAGAGGGCGACCGGCAGGCCTTTGTCGTGACGTCAAGACATGAGCTCCTTGAACGCGGATGAGTCCTTGCGCATCAGCTTGCCGCTGGCCTGACGCATGCTCCAGAGATTGAACTGCGCCGAAGCCATCTGCCTCAGCTTTTCCGGCACATCCTGGGGATTGATGAAACTATAGATTTTCAACTGCGTCTCATAAAGGCTCGCGACCCATCCGAGCAGCGTGTGAACCTCGTTCTCGAAGGCGTCGGTTTCGTGATGCACGAGCGGCACGGGGCCGCGCCGCTGCTTCTGTCGCCGCGCCAGAGCCTCCATGCGGCCGAGAACCTGTTCGAGCCGCTTCGTCTCCTTCTTGCCTTCCTGAACGATCTCTTCCAACCATTCAAAAACCTGCGCCAGAAAACGACCCGTCTCGTCGGGCGTGATCTCCCCTTTTATGCGCGCCTGTTCGAGCGTGACGAAGGCGCCTTCCTTCATCATCTTCGCCTGCAGTTTCCGCACGTCCACCATGGCTGCCTCCTCCTGTGGCGGACCCTATTCTAGCGCAAAAACCGGCCTTCGCGGTGCGGCGGCGTACAGGGTCAGTCCACGCCGCCGGCGAGGGAGACGAAACCGCCGGTCTGACGCATGGCCTCGCCCAGTATCACCGCCGCGGCGAGCGCGACATTGATGGAGCGCAAACCGGGCCGCATGGGGACCAGCAGCCGGGCGTCGGCCGCCTCATGCACCTGATCGGGAACGCCGGCGCTTTCGCGGCCAAAGAGCAAAATGTCGGTTGCCTCATAGCGCCATTGGAGATATGCGGTCGCCCCCCTTGTGGTGGCGAGCAGGAGTCGCGCGCCATCGGCGCGCCGGCGCTGGTCGAACGCCTGCCAGGAGGGGTGCCGCACGATGTTGGCGCGCTCCAGATAGTCCATTCCGGCGCGTCTGAAGTTCCGATCGGACACGTCGAAGCCGGCGGGTTCGATGATGTGCAGGGCTGTTCCGAGGCAGGCGCATAGCCTGGCGACGGCGCCCGCGTTCTGCGGAATATCGGGCTGGTAGAGCGCGATTTGCATGACGCCGCTTGGCGAGTCGCGCCTGCGCGGTCAAGCGGTTTGGTGAATCCGGGCGAGGCGCCGCAAAGCGGCCTCAGCCCCTCCCCATATGATCCTCGTCGCCGAAAGGAGCGGCGCCCATGCTTGCTTCTTTTTTTCGATGGCTGGAGACGCGGATCGACGTGTTCGCGCCGTTCGACGAGCGCAGCACGCCGCCGACGACGGTCTGGCGCTTTATCTGGCATCATCTTTACGAGGTGCGCGGCTGGCTGGCGGTGATCCTCGTCAGCGGGCTGGTGTTCAGCGGCGTCGAGGCGCTGACGCTCATGGGCGTCGGCTGGCTCGTTGATCTGATCACCAACAATCCCCCGGACGTGGTGTGGCGCGACTATGGCGGATGGCTGATCGGCGGCGTTCTTTTCATCCTCATCGTCCGGCCGCTGGTGTTCTTCTTCAATCACGCGGTCGTCGATCAGGTGGTGGTGCCGCAGCTCACCAACCGCATCCGCTGGCGAAGCCATGTCTACACGCTCGGCCATGCGCTGAGCTATTTCCAGAACGATTTCGCCGGCCGCCTCGGCGCGCGCGTCATCCAGTCTGGCCAGTCGGTGCGCAGCGCGTCGGTCGGCATCATCGACGATCTGTGGCACGTCATGGTCTTCGCGGCCGTGGCGATGGGCTATTTCGGCCATGTCAGCTACCTGCTGATGGCGCCGGTGGCGATCTGGGTCGCGCTCTACGTCGCGCTGCTGTGGTATTTCGTGCCGCGGGCGCGGGCGCGTTCGGAGCAGAATTCCTTCTCGCGCTCGGCCTCCACCGCGCGCATCGTCGACAGCTACACCAACATCGCGACCGTGAAGCTGTTCGCGCGCGGCGACGTCGAGCGCTCCTCGGTGCACGAGGCGCTGGCGCGCTGGGCCGCGACTTTCCTCGATCTGACGCGGCTGATCACCGGCGTGGTCACCATCCTGCAGACGCTCAACAGCGTTCTCGTCGTGGCGACGCTCTATATCGCGCTGCGACTGTGGTCCGAACAGGCGATGACGCCGGGCGAGGTCGCCGCCGCGGTCGCCATCGTGCTTCGGCTCGTGCAGATGTCGGGCTGGGTGATGCAGCTCGTGCGCAACGTGTTCGAGGAAATCGGCTCGGTGCAGGAGGCGATGAACACGATCGCGAAGCCGCACGCGCTGCTGGACGCGCCGGACGCCAGGCCGCTCGTCGTCACGAAGGGCGAGATCCGCTTCGAGCATGTGTCTTTCCACTACGGAAAGGGAAGCGGCGTGATCGAGGACATGAGCCTCGTCATCCGCCCCGGCGAGAAGGTCGGGCTCATCGGCCCGTCAGGCGCCGGCAAATCGACGATGGTCAACCTGCTGCTCAGACTGCACGACGTGGAGGGCGGCCGCATCCTGGTCGACGGCCAGGACATCGCCGGCGTGACGCAGGATTCGCTGCGCGCGGCGATCGGCGTCGTCACGCAGGACACGTCGCTGCTGCATCGCTCGATCCACGACAACATCGCCTATGGCCGGCCGAACGCCGCGCGCGCGGAGATCGAGAGCGCGGCGCGGCTCGCCAAGGCGGAGGGCTTCATCGCGGAGCTGGTCGATCTCGACGGGCGCAAGGGCTATGAATCGCGCGTCGGCGAGCGCGGCGTGAAGCTGTCGGGCGGCCAGCGCCAGCGCATCGCGATCGCGCGCGTGATCCTGAAGGACGCGCCGATCCTCGTGCTCGACGAGGCGACCTCGGCGCTCGATTCAGAGATCGAGGCCGCGATCCAGGAAGGGCTCGACACGTTGATGCGCGACAAGACGGTGATCGCGATCGCGCATCGCCTGTCCACGATCGCGTCGCTCGACCGTCTCGTCGTGATGGACGAGGGCAGAATCGTCGAGGAAGGGACGCATGCCGAGCTGCTTGCGCGCGGCGGACTCTACGCCTCGCTGTGGGCGCGGCAGTCCGGCGGCTTCCTCGCCTTTGACCGCGACGAGAAAACCATGACGGAAGCCGCGCAGTGATGACCGCGCGGCATCCGGATTTCAGCGCCTACTGGTTGATCTCGGGCTCCGCCAGCCGAGCGAGATTGCGCAGCGATTCCTGCCAGCCGAGATAGCAGGCCTCTGCGGGAATGACGTCCGGCACGCCCGCCTGCTCGATGCTCACCTCGACGCCGACCGACACCTTCTTCAGGATCACGGTGACCTGCATCTCGCCCGGCAGATTGGGATCGTCGAACTTGTCCGTGTAGCGCACGCGCTCGCCGGGAACGAGCTCGACGAACTCGCCGCCGAAGGAATGGCTTGCGCCCGTCGTGAAGTTGCGGAAGGACATCCTGAAGGAGCCGCCGACCTTCGGCTCCAGATGATGCACGGCGCAGGTGAAGCCGTTCGGCGGCAGCCATTTCGCGAGCGCGTCGGCTTCGATGAAGGCGCGATAGATTTTCTCGGGGCTCGTCGTCAGAACGCGGTGCAGGCGGATGGTGCTAGGCATGTCCTTGTCCTCTCGCTGTCAGGCCGATCAGGCGCCCGGGACCGGCAGAACCGGCATGATCTCCACGGCTTCGCCGGGAAAGATAGCAAAATGCGGATGGTTCTCGAACAGTTTCGCCGCCGCCTCGTGCGACGCCGCGCGCACGACCATGAAGCCAGCGAGATGATTGCTGATGTCTTCGGCGCCGCCTGCTGAAACCTTTTTCGTCTTGCCGAGCGGGCCGCCCATGAAGACGGTTTCCGCGCCGTGCTTTTCCGCCCAGGCCTTCCATGCGGCCATGCCCTTCTGCTCCCGCGCGCGCCGTTCGGCTTCCGGCAGCGCCATCCATTCCTTCATGCGCGGGCTGTGCTTGCCGCCCGTGAAAACGGCGAGATAGGCGTCTGTGGTCATGTGATGGTCCTTTCCCTGATCAGCCGGCCCGCCCTCGCGACGGATGATCCGATCGCAGCGGCGGCCTCGGCGAGCCCGCGCGACGCGCGGTCTCCATTCAAAGACGCACAGGGCCGGGCCGATCCGACAGCGGATGCGAGATTTTTGAGATGTGGCGGCCTTTTTTCAAGCGGCGGTTTTCGCGGGGGCGCAAGCCAGCGTCCGCTCCCGCGATTGAAGCCGCCGGACCCGTCGCAGCTATTGCGTCTGCTGCCGGTCGATTCCCCAGGCGTGCAGTTTCGCCATCGTCGGGAAGGGGTTGGCCGGCGGATCGAAGCGCGGCTCGAGCAGGATGGGGGCCACCGCCTCGATCACCTTGCCGGTGATGTCGCCGCTGTTCCACGCCGCCTGCGCGTTGCCGAACGTCTCCGGCAGGCCCTTGGGCTCGTCCATGATGGTGAGGAAGAGATAGCGCGGCTTGTCGGCCGGCGCGATCGCCATGAAGGTCGTGAACAGACGGTTGTGAACGTAGCGGCCGTTGATCACCTTCTCGGCCGTTCCCGTCTTGCCGCCGACGAAATAGCCCGGCACCGCCGCCTTGCGCGCGGAGCCCGAGACGGCGTTGAGCCGCATGACATAGCGCAGCGCCTCGCTGGTCTGCGGCTTGATGACTTGCGGCGCGTTGGCGAGCGCTTCGTCCTGCGTCCGTCTCAGGAAGGTCGGCGTGATGAGGCGGCCGCCATTGACGAGCGCGCCGACCGCCTCGACCGCCTGCAGCGGCGCGACGGCGAGGCCGTGGCCGAAGGCGATCGTCATCGTGTTGATCTCGCCCCAGCGGGCGGGAACAATGGGAGCGGCGCTTTCCGGCAGCTCCGTGCGCAGCCGGTCAAGCTGTCCGAGCTTTTTCAGAAACGCCTTGTGGCCCTCCACGCCGACGCCGAGCGCCATGCGGGCCGAGCCGATGTTGGAGGAGTGCAGGAAGACCTCGGGGATGGTGAGGCTGCGCCCCGTGCCGTGAAACTCGTGAATCACCTGTCGCCCCCAGCGCAGCACGCCGCCGGCGGTCGAGAAGGTCGAGTTGATGCCGTATTTGCCCGAATCGAGCGCCATCGCCGTCGTCAGGGCCTTGAAGGTCGAGCCCATCTCATAGACGCCGACATTGATGCGGTTGATGTGATCGGGATCGAGCGCGTCGGCGGGCTTGTTGGGGTCGAAATCCGGCAGCGAGGCGAGCGCGATCACCTCCCCTGTGGTCACGTCATAGACGAGGCCGGCCGCCGCCTTCGCCTTGAAGTGATCGAGGCCCCAGGCGAGCTTGTCGCGCAGGATGTGCTGCACGCGCAGGTCGATCGAGAGCTGGATCGGCTTCAGATCCTCCGCGGTCGAGCCAAGCCCCGCGCTGGCGAGCGCGCCGACGCCCTGCGCGTCGATATATTTCTCAATGCCGGCGATGCCGACGCCATCGAGATTGGTCGCGCCGAGCACATGGGCCGCCTCGACGCCGTTCGGGTAGACGCGCCGGTGCTCGGGCCAGAAGGCGACCCCCGGGATGCCGAGATGAAACACCTCCGCCTTCTCGCGCGGCGTGATGAAGCGCTTGACCCAGACGAAGCCTTTCTTCGTGTTGAGCTTGGCGCGCAGTTCGCTGGCGTTGAGATCCGGCAGGACCGCGGTCAGCAACTCTGTCGCTTCATCCTTGTCGAGGATGTTGCGCGGCTCGGCGAAGACGGAATAGCTCGGAATGCTGGTCGCGAGCAGTTCGCCGTTGCGGTCGACGATGTCGGGCCGGAACGCGGCGGCGGCCGCGGTCGCCGCGCGCGGCGTGTCCGGCTCGGCGTCCTGCGGCGCGCTGGCGAGCAGGGCGATGCGACCGCCGATCAGGCTGAAAATCACGACAAAGCCTGCGCCGAGAACGGCCAGCCGGCCGCTGCTCTTGTCGGGACGCATGCGGAAAAGATTGACGAAGGCGCTGGGAAGCATGGGCGGATCAGCCGGCCGGCGGCGCGCCGGTCCGCTATGGATTCATCAAGAGCGTTAGCGGCCCATTAACGATGGCGCGCCGGCGCCGGCTCCGCGTTGGCCTTGATGCGCGTCGCGGAGAGGCGCCTGAATGCGATCCATCACGCCTATTCACTAGGCAACCGGGATTGGGCGCCGCATAGGGGCGCATGCTTGAAGCCGTCGCGCAGGACCAGAGGCCCCGTCTCTGGCGACAGGAGGTCGTCGCCACCCTCAAGCTCGGGTGGCCGCTCATTCTGGGCAACTTCGCCCAGAACATGCTGACGCTCGCCGATCTGATCCTGCTCGGCTGGATCGGATCGCGGGCGCTCGGCGCGGGCGCGCTCGCCACCAATCTCTATTTCGCGACGTTCATCTTCGGCATCGGCGTCACGGCGGCGGTCTCGCCCCTGCTGGCCGAGGAGCTGGGCCGCAAGCGCCACTCGGTGCGCGAGGTGCGGCGGACCGTTCGTCAGGGCTTGTGGGTGTCGGTCTCCATCACGCTGCCGATCTGGCTCATCCTGTGGAACGGGGAAGCGCTTCTGCTCGCGATCGGGCAGGAGCCCGAACTCGCGCGGGACGCCGGCCACTATCTGCGGGCGCTGCAATGGTCGGTCCTGCCCGGCCTCGGCTTTCTGGTGCTGCGCCAGTTCCTCGCGGCGCGGGAGCGGCCGGGCTGGGCGCTGGCGATCCAGCTTGCCGCCCTTCCGCTCAATGTCGGGCTCGCCTGGGCGCTGATGTTCGGCCATGGCGGCCTGCCGGCGCTCGGCATGGTCGGCGCCGGGGTCGCCACGTCCGTGGTCAGCACGCTTGTTTTCGCGGCCGCCGCGGCGGTGGTGACGATCGATCGCCGCTTCCGGCGCTACTACCTGTTCGGGCGCTTCTGGCGCGCGGACTGGCCGCGTTTCCGGAAGCTGTGGCGAATCGGCCTGCCGATCGGATGCGCGCTGGCGTTCGAGGTGACCATTTTCACGGGCGCGACCTTCGTCATGGGCCAGCTCGGCGCGAACGAACTCGCGGCCCACGCGATCGCCCTGCAGATCGCGGCGGCCTCCTTCATGGTGCCTTTGGGGCTTGGCCAGGCGGCGACGGTGCGCGTCGGGCTGTTCTACGGGGCCGGCGAGCCCGCCGGCGTTTCGCGCGCCGGCTGGGCCGCGTTCGGCCTGACGATGGCCTACATGTCGACGACCGCGATCATCCTGATGGCGTTTCCGCACGCGCTGGTCGGCGTGTTCCTGCCGGCGGAGCAGGCCGGGAATCAGGCGGTGCTGTCGCTCGCCGCCACCTATCTCCTGTTCGCCGCCATGTTCCAGCTTTTCGACGGGGCGCAGGTCGTCGCCGCCGGCATGCTGCGCGGGCTGCAGGACACCCGCTCGCCGATGATCATCGCCGGCGTCGGCTACTGGCTCGTCGGCGCGCCGCTGGGCGTGGCGCTCGCCTTCCTCACGCCGCTGCGCGGCAGCGGGATCTGGATCGGGCTCGCGGCCGGCCTGGCCGCCGTCGCCATCGCCCTCGTGATCCGGTGGGCCCAGCGCGAGCGGCTGGGCCTTCTCAACCTCCCGTCGGGTTGACATACGGTTTTCGCAGACAGTGACTTTGCGCCGCGCCCATTCCCGTGGCGCAAATATGGACAGCATATTGGAGCCATGCCAAAGAGCCCGCCTGCGAGGCCGTTTCGATGCGGCGTTCGTGTGATTCCCGATGATTCCGCCGCTATCGAACGGCGGAGAGGCCTGTTCGGGCCGCCGAGACGAGGGTGCTGATCCGTGGCAACGACCACCGCTGAACCGACCCGCCGCGATTTTCTGTACATAGCCACCGGCGCCGTCGCCGCGGTCGGGACCGCCGCGGTGATCTGGCCGCTGGTCAGCTCGATGCTGCCCGACGCCGCGACGATCGCCGCCGGCGCGCCGGTGGATTTCGACCTGGCTCCGGTCGCGGAGGGACAGATCGCGACCCTGTTCTGGCGCGGCAAGCTGATCTTCGTCCGCAACCGGACGCAGAAAGAGATCGACGAAGCGCGCAACGTCAACATCGACACGCTGATCGACCCCGAAACGGATCAGGCGCGGGTCAAGGACGGGCATGCGAAGTGGCTCATCGTCTTCGGCAACTGCACCCATCTCGGTTGCGTGCCGCTTGGCCACCAGGGCGACTATGGCGGCTGGTTCTGCCCCTGCCACGGCTCCCAATACGACACGTCGGGCCGCGTGCGCGTCGGACCGGCGCCGCTGAACCTGCCGGTTCCGCCCTACGCCTTCCTTTCCGACACCAAAATCCGAATCGGCTGACGGACGAACGACATCATCATGAGCGGCCATTCCTCCTACGCCCCCAGCAACGGCTTCACGCGCTGGCTCGACGCCCGCCTGCCCATCGTGCGGCTGATGCACGATTCAGCAGTGTCCTATCCGGTGCCCCGCAACCTGAACTACTTCTGGACCTTCGGCGGCATCCTGACCTTCATGCTGGTGGCGCAGATCGTCACCGGCGTCATTCTCGTCATGCATTACACGCCGAACGCGGAACTGGCGTTCAACTCGGTCGAGCACATCATGCGCGACGTGAATTACGGCTGGCTGCTGCGCTATCTCCACGCCAACGGCGCGTCGATGTTCTTCCTCGCGGTCTATATCCACATCTTCCGCGGTCTCTATTACGGTTCCTACAAGGCGCCGCGCGAGATTCTCTGGATTCTCGGCGTCATCATCTTCGTGCTGATGATGGCCGCCGCCTTCATGGGCTACGTGCTTCCCTGGGGCCAGATGAGCTTCTGGGGCGCGACCGTCATCACCAATCTTCTCGGCGCGCTGCCGATCGTCGGCGACACGATCCTGTCGCTGCTGTGGGGCGGCTACTCCGTTGATAATCCGACGCTGAACCGCTTCTTCTCGCTGCACTACCTCATCCCGTTCATGATCGCTGGCGTCGTCGTGCTGCATATCTGGGCGCTGCATCACGTCGGGCAGAACAATCCGACCGGCGTCGAAGTGAAGGATGTGCGCAAGGATACGCTGCCCTTCACGCCCTATGCGACCATCAAGGACGTGTTCGCGATGGTCTGCTTCATGGTCGTGTTCGCCTGGTTCGTGTTCTACACGCCGAACTTCCTCGGCCATGCGGACAACTACCAGCGCGCCAATCCGGCGGTGACGCCCGCGCACATCGTGCCGGAATGGTATTTCCTGCCGTTCTACGCGATCCTCCGCGCCATCCCCTCGAAGCTCGGCGGCGTGCTCTGCATGTTCGGCGCGATCGCTATTCTCGCCTTCCTGCCCTGGCTCGACACCTCGCGCGTGAAGTCGATGAATTATCGGCCGGTGGCGCGCGTGTTCTTCTGGGTGTTCGTCGCCGACGCCGTCCTGCTCGGCTGGCTCGGCGCGAAGCCGGCGGAAGGCGGCTACATCATCGTCGCCCGGATCGCGACCTTCTACTACTTCGCGTATTTCGGCATCCTGCTGGTGCTCGGCCTGTTCGAGACGCCAAAGAAAATGCCGGCGTCGATCGCCGATTCGGTGCTGAAGCAGAAAGCGGGCGCGCCCATGATGGCGAGCGCCGCCGCGGCGGCGCCGCAGACGAAGGGCTGAGCGAGCGGAATGTCCATGTCCATGAACAAGATTCTCGCCGCCGCCCTCATCGCCGCGACAAGCTTCGCGACGGCTTCCTTCGCCGCCGAGGGAACGCCGGAGCCGCCGGGCCAGAAATGGTCGTTCTCGGGACCGTTCGGAACCTTCGACCGCGCGCAGCTCCAGCGCGGCTTCAAGGTCTATCGCGAGGTCTGCGCGACCTGCCACGCGATGACGCTGCTCTCGTTCCGCAATCTCTCGGAGCCGGGCGGACCGCAATTCACGGCCAGCCAGGTGAAGGCGCTGGCCGCCGAATACCGGATCGCGACGACCGACGACAACGGGCAGCCGACCGAGCGTCCGGGCCTGGCGGCGGATCGCTTTCCCGCGATCTTTCCGAATGAAAAAGCGGCGCGCGCGACGAATGGCGGAGCGCTGCCGCCCGACATGTCGCTGCTCGCCAAGGCGCGCACGTATGAGCGCGGATTTCCGCGCTTCATCTTCGACATCTTCACGCAATATCAGGAGCAGGCGCCCGACTATATCGTAGCATTGCTGACCGGCTATGAAGAAGCGCCTGCGGGCGTGACGCTTCAGCCGGGCCAGTACTACAATAAATACATGCCGGGGCATCTGATCGCGATGCGCCCGCCGCTCGAGAACGATCGCGTCGAATATCCCAAGGATTCGAGCGGCAAGCTGGTCGCGCCGCAGACCGTCGAGCAATACGCCAAGGACGTCACCGCGTTCCTCGTCTGGGCGGCGGAGCCGCACATGGAGGCGCGCAAGGCGCTCGGTCTGAAAGTGCTGATCTTCCTCGTCGTCTTCGCGGGACTGCTCTACTTCACCAAGAAGCGCATCTGGTCGAAGTTGCCGGATGGGGCGCACGCCTGATCGCCGGCGTTTCGCGATATGACATCAACGCCCGGATCGTCCGGGCGTTTTTCTTTTGAGGTTCCCTTTCCCGCCTTGCGACGCCATTGAAAGGCGAGGAGATCATCCATGTCGCTATACGCCGTCGGTCGTCTGATCCCGACCATCGCCGATCCGGCCCGCATCTACATCGCGCCCGGCGCGCATGTGATGGGGCAGGTGGTTCTCGGGCTCGATGTCAGCATCTGGTTCGGCGCCAGCCTGCGCGCGGACAATGAACCGATCGTCGTCGGCGACGGAACGAATATCCAGGAAGGCTGCGTGCTCCATGTCGATCCGGGCTTTCCGCTGACGATCGGACGCGGAGCGACCATCGGCCACAAGGCGATCCTGCATGGCTGCACGATCGGCGACGGCGCGCTCATCGGCATGGGCGCCACCATTCTTAATGGCGCGCGGATCGGCGCCGGCTCGCTTGTCGGCGCCGGCGCGCTCGTCACGGAGGGCAAGGAGTTTCCGGAGCGCTCGCTCATCATCGGCGCGCCGGCGCGCGTCGCCCGGACGCTGGACGACGCGGCGGTGGAAGGCCTGAAGCGCTCAGCCGAGAATTACGTTCGCAACGGCCGGCGCTACGCCGCGGATTTGAAGGAAATCTCCTTGTCGGAGGCGACGCGGCCGGCGGGCAGCCGATAGCGCGCCAGAGCGGCGCGCCGCAGGTCGCGCGTCGACCAGTCGATGTAGAGCATCGACACGATGAACAGCAGCGGCGTCACGACGATCACGGTCATAAAGACGGCTTCTCCGAGCGGCATCGCATCCTCCAAAAATCCTGCGCCGATGGTGCATGGATTTTCGGGGGACGGCCTTGATCGACATCAAGCGCCGGCGAACGGACGCGCCTTGCGGCGCGTCGGGAGACTGGCCCGTCCGCGCCGCGTCAGCGTGCGTGCAGGCGATCGAGCCGCACGAAGCGGTTCAGCAACAGCAACGCCAGAATCGTCGCCACGATCAGCAGCGCCGACACCGCGTGAACGGTGGGTTCGAGACTGAAGGTCGCCTCGGCGTAGATGCGGACCGGCAGGGTCGTCATGCGGGCCGTGGTGAGAAAGCTCGTCACGGTCACTTCGCCGAACGAAAGCAGGAAGCTCATCACGCCGGCCGCCACCAAGCCAGGCGTCAAACCCGGCAGGATCACGAGGAAGAAACGGCGCGCGGCGTTGGCGCCGAGACTCGCCGCCGCCTCCTCCTGCACGCGATCGAGCTGCTCGACCGAGGCCTGCAGCAGCGAGATCGCGAAGGGCAGCATCAGCACGACATGCACGCTCATCAGCCCGAGGAAGGGCGGGACAGCGGTATAGGCTTGCAGGAGCCGCAGCATGCCGACGCCGATCGCGACATGGGGAAGCGACAGCGGCAGGGTCCAGAACGCCGTCAGCGCTGTCAGCCCGCGAAAGCGGAAGCGCGCGAGCGCGAAGGCCGCGGGCAGGGCGAGCGCGATCGCCACCAGGGCGGAAGCGAGCGCAAGCTCCAGCGAGACGCGGAAGGATTCCGCATAAGCGCCGCCAAAGAGAACGCGCTCGTACCATTTCCAGGTGAAAGCGCGGAAGCCGGCGACGGTGGCCTGCGGCACGTCGTTGAAACTCTGGATGCACACCAGCGCCAGCGGCAGCAGCAGAAGAAGCAGAGACAGCGCCAGCAGCAGCTTGCCGAGCGGGGGGCCGAGAAGATCGAACAGGCGCGTCAGCCAGCCGGGAACCGACATCGCGCTCACCGCGCGCATGGAGCGCCAGGGCATCAGCCGCTGAACGATCATGAAGGTCGCCACGGCGAACAGCGTGCTCGTCACGGTCATGACCAGCGCGAGGGCGGACGCAAGCGGCGCGTTGAGATTCTGCAGCGCCTCCTGCCAGACCAGCATGCCAGTGGTCCAAACCTTCTTGCCGCCGAGAAGCGTCGCCGAGACATAGGCTGTCGACGACATCAGGAACACGATGACGATTCCGGCGCGCAGGCCGGGCAGGGACAGCGGCAGATCGACGAGAAAAACACGGGTCACGCGCGAGGCGCCAAGGCTCGCGGCCGCTTCATGCACGCGCGGCGAGGTTCCCTGAAGGACGTCGTACAGCGCAAGGACAAGGAACGGCATGAACACCTGCGCGAGCGCAATCGCGACCGCGCCGTGGGTGTAGAGCATGCCGCGCATGGGCGGCAGCCCGACTAGGCCGAGAACCTGATTTATCAGCCCGTCCGGCGCGAGCAAAAGCACGATGCCGAGCGAGCGCACGACGACGTTGGTCAACAGCGGAATGAGAATCACGGCGAAGGCGATCGGCCGCCAGCGCGCCGGCACGCGGGTCAGCCACAGCGCGAGCGGATAGCCGAGCAGCACGGTGAGCGCGGTGACGCCCGCGCCGAGCGCGAGCGTTTCGCCGATCACGCGCAGATAGAACGGGTCGCTGACGATCGCCGCGAACTGCGCAGCGCTGGGCGGCTGCACGATCGGCCCGAAAGGGTCGGGAAACTCCTGCAACGACAGAAGCACCACGACCGCGAGCGGCGCGGCGAAGGTGAGGGCGAGCCAGATCGTGACCGGCGCGGCGAGCGCCGGTCCGACGAAGCGGCTGAGCGCAGGCCGCGGCGCGGCCGGCTGCGAAACGCCGGAGGCCATCGCCGCCGACGCGGACATGTCCGTCACCCGGCGATCTCGCGGTTGAAGCGGCTCGTCCAGGCGGGCTGGCTCTTGGTGACGATGTCCCAGTCGAAATCGACGAGCTTCTGCGCGTCTGCGCCGAGCACCAGCTTCTGCTTCAGATCATCGGGAATATTGAGGTTCTTCACGGTCGGCGAGTAATAGATCTCGCGCGCATAGGCGAGCATGCAGGGCTCCGAGAGATGGAAGTTGATCCATTCTTCCGCGAGCTTCTGGTTTTTCGTGCCGACGGTGATGCAGGCGACGTTCATCGCCAGCGCCTGGCCCTCGACGGGATTGGCGATCTCGATGTTCGGATTGCGGGTCTCGGCATATTTGCGCACGAACGGGCCGAACTCGATCGACAGATCGGCGACGCCCTGATCGAACATCTGGAAGAGCTGATCCTGACTGCTCTGGATCGCAGCGAAGGGCTTCAGCTCCTTGATCTTGTCGAATGCGACGCCGACGTTCTTCTCGTCGCCGCCGAACATCTTCGCGGTCATCAGCAGCGCCGCGGTTCCTTCCGCGCCCGGATAGGACGGCCAGGCGATGCGGCCTTTCCATTCCGGATTCCAGATGTCCTTCCATGAGGTGATGGGCTTCGACGCCTTGCGCTTGTCATAGACGATCGTGCAGGGATTGATGGCGACGCCATAGCCGCCGAGCTTGGCGAAATCATAGAGATTGGCGAATTGCGGCACAGCGTCGGTCGGCGCCTGCGTCACGCCGTCCTTCACGGCCTGACGGCTCTCGAAAATATTGAGATAGAGAACGTCGAAGCTCGGCCGGCCGCGCTCGGAATAGGCGCGCGCGCGACGATCGACCGTGCTGCCGAGGACGTATGAAACCTTGCAGCCATATTTCGCCACCAGCGGCTTCTCGCAATATTCCTTGACGATGCGCTCCTGCGCGCCGCCCCACACGCCGATGACGAGCTCGTCGCCCGGCTTCGGCTGCGCGACCGCGGTGCGCACGAAATGCACGGGCGCGACGACGCCTGCGCCCAGCGTCAGCTTTCCGAATGTTCTGCGTGAGATCGTCATACCGTCATCCCCTTCTTTCGTTGATGAAACTGACGCTGCCCGGGAGCGCCTCGACATGGCAGGCCGCGCCGATCGGCGGCGGCGGCGTTTGCGACGGCGCGAGCACGCGCACGCGCCCCGAAGCGGTGTCGACGTCGAGCTCGAAGAGATCGCCGAGATAGGCCGATGAGGACAGCACTCCCTGGAGCGTCAGGGGGCCCTGCGTTTTTTCCGCGAGCCGCAGCCGCGCCGCGCGCAGCACGATGGCGCTGGCGCCGGCGGGCGCGCCGACGCAGGACAGGCCCGCCGCGACGAAGACGCCGTTCTCGGTTTTTCCCGGAACCACGGTGCGCGCGCCAAGGAACGAGGCTGTAAAAGCGTCGCTGGGCTCGTCGCACAGCGCCGCGGGCGTTCCGACCTCGACCAGCTTGCCCGCGCTCATCACCGCGACGCGGTCCGACATCGCAAGCGCCTCTTCCTGATCATGGGTGACGAACACCGTCGTGATCGAGAGCCGCTGCTGAAGGCGGCGAATCTCGCCGCGCATCTCGGCGCGCAGATGGGCGTCGAGATTCGAGAGCGGCTCGTCGAGCAGCAACAAACGCGGCTCGATGACGAGCGCGCGCGCGAGCGCGACGCGCTGCTGCTGGCCGCCGGACAGTTGCGACGGATAGCGCTCGGCGAGATGAGACAGCGCCACCATCTCAAGCGCCTGTCCCGCCTTCGCCAGACGCTCCTTCGCGCCGAGATGGCGCATGCGCAGGCCGAAGGCGACATTCTCGATGACGGTGAGATGAGGAAACAGCGCGTAGGACTGGAACACGACGCCCATGTTGCGCCGGTGCGTCGGCAGCGCGGTGACATCCTCTCCGTCGACCAGAACCCGGCCCGACGACGGCTCCACGAAGCCCGCGATCATGCGCAGCGTCGTGGTCTTGCCGCATCCCGAGGGGCCCAGCAAAGCGATCAACTCGCCGCGGCCGATTTCAAGCGTCAGCCGATCGACGGCGCGCGTTTCGCCATAGGTCGCGGTCAGCGCGTCGAGCACAAGATAGGGAGCGCGGAGTGATTTCATTGCGTCGCGTTCGCTCGCGTCTGAGGGCAACGGGGTCGGCTGATCATGATTGGCGACACATCGATGCGCGCGCTGACCTCATCTCATTTCGTCGCATAGATCGTCTCGTTGGCGAGGCGCGCCAGCGGATAGTCGGCGACCTCGCGACAAAGCTGCGTCAGGGCTGTCGCCGCGCGCTCCACCAGCACGCCGCCGCGCGCGGCATCGGCGGACGCGGCGTCGCCCATCGCTCCGGAGGGATGCAAATCCTGGGCCTGCCAGCCGAAACCGACGCCGCCCTCCGGCGTCAGCAGCCCGCCCTTTTCCGCGAGCGCGACCGACAAAGGTTCGAAATCCGCCGCCTCAGCCATATCCACCTTGTCGCGATGAAGGTGGAGCATGACGCTGGTCTCGACCTCGCCGCCATGGATGCCGTGAGTCAGCTCTTTCGGCGTGAACAGGTCGTCGTGCTTCGTCATGCGCGACCACATCGCATTCACGACGAACATGCCGTGACGCACGCGCAATTCGCGGCAGACGATATCGATCACCTGCGGCTGGCCGCCATGCGAGTTGAAGATCACCATCTTGCGGCAACCCGTCCTGCGCACGCTCTCGCCGATCTCGAACCAGAGCCGGAACAGGGTTTCGTGCGAGAGGGTCAGCGTGCCCGGATAGGAGACATGCTCGTTGGATTTTCCGACGGGCGTCATCGGCAGGACGAGCACGGGCAAATCGGCCGGCATCATCTCCACCGCGCGCGCGACGATGCCCGCGTTGATCGCCGCGTCGACGCGCACCGGCAGATGCGGGCCATGCTGTTCGACTGCGCCGACCGGCAGCACGGCGACGATGCGCTCCATGTCGAGCCCGGCGAAATCCTTCGCCGAGAGGTCCCACCACCAATGCGACTTCAGCTCCACGGCGACGTCATCCCTTCTGCGCCATCGCGGCAAGCTCCGCCTTGGCGATCTTGCCGGTCGGCGTCATGGGCAATTCCTCCACGACCCGAATGTCAAGCAGCGAGACGTCGTCGTCCACCGACTTCGCGATCGCCCCCGTCAGCGCGGCGGGATCGACCGAGGCGCCGTCATGCAGCGTGACGAACGCGGTCGGGCGCGATCCGCGCGCCGCATCGGGCAGTCCGATCAGCGCGGCCTGACGCACGCCGGGCTGTTCGCACAGAGCTTCCTCCACGTCGCGGGGATACCAGGGCCGACCGGAGACGAGGATCAGCTCGGCGCGGCGGCCGCGCATGGTGACATGGCCGTCCGCGTCGATGACGCCGAGATCGCCGGTGCGCAGCCAGTCGCCGCGCGTCGCCTCGGCGGTTTTCTCCGGGTTGCCCCAATAGCCGGCCATGAAGCCGCCGCGCAGGACGATCTCGCCGATCACGCCGGGTCCGACCGGCCGGTCGTCCATATCGACGGTCCGGACCTCCTTGTCGGGAAGGGCGGGGCCGACGCGCTGGAGGCTGTCGCCCGCGGGAACCAGATCGGGATAGCCGAGCGCGACGAAGCCGCCGAGCTCGCTCTGGCCGTAGCTTTCGACTACCGGCAGCGCGAACTCGTCGCGCCAGGCCGATTTGAGCGAGGGCGGCATCGGCGCGCCGCCGGTCAGGGCGTAACGCAGGCGGCCCGGAGCGCGGCCGCGCCGGCGGCTTTCGACGATCGTTTCGGACAGGAGAGTGGGATTGGCGACGAAGGCGGTCGCTCCCGCCGCGTCGAGGGCGTCCCAGCCGCTCTGCTGCGTCCAGCGGCCCATGACGTGGAAGGGCGCGCCGCAGGCGAGCGGCGGCAGGATGTTGCCGACGAGCTGGTAAGAGCTCGACAGCGCGGTGGCGCCGAACGACATGTCCGTCGGCCGGAGCCTGAGCCGCTCGGCAATGCAGCGAGCGGCGCGCACGGTCGGCTCATGGCGCAGGCAGGCGCCCTTCGGTTTCCCGGTGGTGCCGGAGGTGTAGGACAGATGCGCGACCGCGTCCTCGTCCCATGGGTCCGGCGGCGGGGGCAGATCCGCTTCGAGCAGGGCCGGAAGAGATTCCGCGCCGTCCTGCGGCCCGTCCATGCAAACCAGCGCCCTGATTGAAGGCGCGGCGGCGCGGGCGCGCCGCACGGCGTCGACCATGTCATGGGTGTAGATGACGATGGTTGGATCATGGTCGCCTAAATAATAGGCAAGCTCGTCCGCGAACTTGACGTTGACCAGCGCGGCGATCGCGCCGATCCGCCAGGCGCCGAACATGGCGATGAGATAGTCGAGCCCGTTATGGGCGAAGACGGCGATCCGGTCGCCCTTGCGCGCGCCAAGATGGTGGAGCGCGCCGGCCATGCGGTCCATCTGCGTCACGGCCTGGGCGTAGGACAGCGCCCGGTCGCGGTCGACCCAGCGGAAGGCCGGCGCGTCGGGGCGGCGGGCGGCGTTGTCCAGCAAAGGCTGGTGCATGAGCATGGCGTCTGGGCTCCGGGGCGGCGGAACGCCGCCGGTCAGCCCGAACTAGACGCCGCGTCGCGCGCCTGCGCCATCCATCCCGACGATATGAGGGGCATCAGCGATCCGTTATGCCGCGCGCCTGGCTCGACCGCGCCGATCGCCGCCAGCTCGGCGGCGACATCGCGAATCTGGCTGCGAAGCCATCGCTCGAAGGGCGAATGATGGGCCCGCTCGTGCCAGAGCATGTAAAAGCTCATCCGGCCCAGCTCCGGCGGCGACGGAACGACCGACAGCGGCGTCTGCGACGCGAAGTGATCCGCGAAGGGCCGCCCGGTGGTGAAGATCAGATCGTCTCGCGACAGGATGTAGGGCGCGAGCGCGTATTCGGGAATCGACACCGCGATCCGGCGCGAGACGCCGAGCTGGGCGAGCCGTCCGTCGATCGGGCTGAACAGCGCGCCCGAGCGCGGCGTCGGCGAGAGATGATCCTGCGCGAGATAGAGATCGAACGGCAGCGAGCGGGCGCGCGCCAACGGATGCGCGGGCCGCATCAGGCACACGATGTCGGTCTCGAACAGCGGCGCGAAGCGCAGGCTTTCCGCTGGCGAGGGCCAGTTGCCGATCACCATGTCGATGTCGCCTGCGTCGAGACGCCGGCGCAGAACCGCCTCGTCTTCGCCCGGCCGCACGCAGAGATCGAGATCGACGTTCGGCGCCTGCGCCCGCACACGCTCGACGATGAGCGGCAGCATGAGCACGCCGAGGCAGTTCGACGCGACGATGCGCGCCTGACGCCGGACGGAGCGGGGATCGAAGGTCTCGGCCGATTCGAAAAGCCGGTCCATGTCGGCCAGGATGCGGCCGACGACGACCGCGATCTCGCGGGCGCGGTCCGTCGGCGTCAGGCGGCCGCCGGCGGCGCGGACCAGCAGCGGATCGCCGATCATCCGGCGGAGCCGCTTCAGCGTGGCGCTCACGGCCGGCTGACTCTGCCCCTGGAGTTCCGCAACGCGGGAGACGCTGCTCTCGGCGATGAGAAGCTGCAGCGTGCGCAGCAGCTTCAGGTCGAGTTCACGCCTCAGTCGGTTCAGCATGGTTGCGCCCTCCTGTCCGATTTCGCGGACGCGCACGCAGGAACCATGCCAAAATCGAAGCCGTCTGGCGACCCGCCTACGTGCGGTCTTTTGCAGATGAGCCGATCACTGAACCGACGCCATCATTCTAGAGCATCTGGATGGCGCGCAGCGCATCCTTCACCAGATCGTAGCGCAGGCCGGCGCGATCGTTGTTCGGGCGATCGAGGTGCAGCGCGACAAGAACCACGTCCTCGCCGCGCTGGGCGAAACCGACCCACCATCCCTTCGCGGGCGGAACGGCGAGTCGATCGTCGGACGCGCCGTGGATCGCCGTCTTGTCGATCCGCTCGATGAACATCGCCTCCTCGGTCAGCGCCGACGCGCGCGGCGTGACGGGCAATGTCTTGGTGATCAGGCGCCGCAGGAATTTGGTCTGCTGGTCCGCGCTGATGCGCAGATTGTCGTCGCCCCGGAACTTCTCGACCCTCGCGGTCTCAGGAAGCGGATCGCCATAATCGAATTTGGTCAGCCAGTCGTTGTAGGCGTCCGCGCCGATGCGCCGCGCGAGCTCGTCATAGACCGGAACGCAGCCGTTCGCGAACGCGACGCGCAAGGGAATATCGGCGTCGCAGGCCGACGAATAGAGCTGCTTGCCATCGGCCACGACGCGCTGCCCGCTCCATTTGAACATTTCCTCATCGATATCCTTCGCGTCGCCGAGATGAAGCGCGATCAAGGTCGTCGGTATCGCGAATGTCAGGCCCGGCGGCAGGGGCTCGCTCGCGCGTCCGGCGTTCGCGATCAGCTTTCCGCCGCGCAGGCCGTCGAGCAGAACCAGCGTTCCCTTCGCGCCAAGCTGTTCAAATTTCGCGGCGAATTCGGGCCATTCCGTTTCGCGCGCGAGACGCCAATCGGCGGGCGCCTGCGAAGCGGCGCGTTGAGGGATCGCAAGCGGCGATACAAGCGCGGCGAAAGACGCGAGCGCGGTTCGGCGCGTGACGGCCATTGGTCCGATCTCCTTTTTGATGTGACCAGATGAAACGCCCGCGCGCGACGCGCGTTCCGTCCTATGCGCGACGGAGCGGGGCGATGACCGATGTCGGAGCGGTTATTTCCCGCGCCGCCAGCGCTTTCCCTTGTAGCCGGCGCTGCCCGGCGCGGCGCGCGTCGGCTCCTTGCCGAGAGGCTTCTCGCGATCGGTTCCGGGCCCCATATCGTCGAGCGAGGGCTTGCGGGCGCGCGTCGGCGGCAGATGGTCGCCGCCCATTTCATCAAGCGACGGCTTGTGCGGACGGCTTGCGCCTTTCGCGAGCGGCGCGGCCTCGCCGCCGCCGAAATTGTGCGGGCCCATGTCGGCGTCCGTGGGCTTTCTGACGCGGCTGGACGGCGGCGGCAGATTCGCCGCGTCGCCATAGGCGCGCTCGCCGGCGTAAGACCCGGCGCTGCGTTCGACATCCGATTGCTTGGCGAGCGGATCGTCGGCGATCGCAAGCTCCGTCGCCTGCAGACGCTTGATCTCGTCGCGCAGGCGCGCCGCAGTTTCGAATTCGAGATTGGCCGCGGCTTCGCGCATGCGCTTCTCGAAATCGGCGATCGTCGCCTTGAGATTGTGTCCGACCAGCGCGTCGCCTTTCTCGGCAAGGCCCTTGTCGACGGTAACGCGATCGCGTTCGTAGACGGAGTTGATGATGTCGGCGATGTTGCGCTTGATGCTCGCCGGCGTGATGTTGTGCTCCTTGTTGTAAGCCTGCTGCTTCTCGCGCCGGCGAGTCGTCTCCGCCATCGCGCGCTCCATGGAGCCGGTGATACCGTCGGCGTAGAGAATGACGCGGCCATCGACGTTGCGCGCGGCGCGGCCGATGGTCTGCACCAGCGAGGTTTCGCTGCGCAGGAAGCCTTCCTTGTCGGCGTCGAGAATCGCGACGAGCGCGCATTCGGGAATGTCGAGGCCCTCGCGCAGCAGATTGATGCCGACGAGCACGTCGAACGCGCCGAGGCGCAGATCGCGAATGATCTCGATGCGCTCGATCGTGTCGATGTCGGAATGCATGTAGCGCACGCGCACGCCATTCTCGTGCAGATATTCCGTGAGATGCTCGGCCATGCGCTTGGTGAGGGTGGTCACCAGCGTGCGATAGCCCTTGGCCGCCACCTCCTTCACCTCGTCGAGCAGATCGGCGACCTGATGACGCGCGGGGCGCACCTCGACGGGCGGGTCTATCAGGCCGGTCGGACGGATGACCTGCTCGACGAAGACGCCCGACGTGCGCTCCATCTCCCAGCTTCCGGGCGTCGCCGAGACATGCACCGTCTGCGGGCGCATCGCTTCCCATTCCTCGAAGCGCAACGGCCTGTTGTCCATGCAGGACGGCAGGCGGAAGCCATATTCCGCGAGCGTCGCCTTGCGCCGGAAGTCGCCGCGATACATGCCGCCGATCTGCGGCACGGTGACATGGCTCTCATCGGTGAAGACGAGCGCGTTGTCGGGAAGATATTCAAACAAGGTCGGCGGCGGCTCGCCGGGCTTGCGGCCGGTGAGATAGCGCGAATAATTCTCAATGCCGTTGCAGGAGCCCGTCGCCTCCAGCATTTCGAGATCGAACACGGTGCGCTGTTCGAGGCGCTGGGCCTCGAGCAGGCGGCCCGTCCGGTTCAAATCCTCAAGCCGCCATTTCAGCTCTTCCTTGATGCCCTTGATCGCCTGCGTCAGGGTCGGGCGCGGCGTGACATAGTGCGAGTTGGCGTAGACCTTCACGAATTTCAGGTCGCCGGTTTTCTGGCCCGTGAGCGGGTCGAACTCCTGGATCGATTCCACCTCGTCGCCGAAAAGCCCCACGCGCCAGGCGCGATCCTCATAGTGCGCCGGAAAAATCTCGACCACGTCGCCGCGCACGCGGAACCAGCCGCGCGCGAAATCGCCTGACGTGCGCTTGTATTGCAGCGCAACCAGATCGGCGATGAGCTGGCGCTGGTCGATGCGGTCGCCGACCTGCACGGTGAACGTCATCGCCGTGTAGGTCTCGACCGAGCCGATGCCGTAAATGCAGGACACGGAGGCGACGATGACGACGTCGTCGCGCTCAAGCAATGCGCGCGTCGCCGAGTGGCGCATGCGGTCGATCTGCTCGTTGATGCTCGACTCCTTCTCGATATAGGTGTCGGAGCGCGGCACATAGGCTTCCGGCTGGTAATAGTCGTAATAGGAGACGAAATATTCGACGGCGTTGTTCGGGAAGAAGCTCTTGAACTCGCCATAGAGCTGCGCGGCCAGCGTCTTGTTCGGCGCGAGGATGAGCGCGGGGCGCTGCGTCTCCTCGATCACTTTCGCCATCGTGAAGGTCTTGCCCGAGCCGGTGACGCCGAGCAGCACCTGATCGCGCTCGAAGCGGCGCACGCCGTCGACGAGCTCCGCGATGGCGGTGGGCTGATCGCCGGCGGGCGTGAAATCGGACTGCATGTCAAAACGGATGCCGCCTTCCATCTTGTCGGGCCGCTCCGGCCGGTGCGGAGTCCAGGCGCGGTTCTTGTCGATGAACGGGCTGCCTTCGCGCAGGCGCGTCTCGAGCGCCTTCGCGGTGGCGTCGGCGCCCGTCATGCCGCCGAACCGGTAGGCGTCCGGCGCGTCGCTCAGGGCGACGGGTTTGCGTTCGCGCGGCTCGCCGTCCTCATCGGTGAGCGGGGCGGCGGGAACCTCGTCGACCCAGCGCTCGGGCTTGAACTTTCCGCCGCCCTTGCCCCAGCCTTTTTCCCTCTTGCCGCTCTCCAGGCCCAGCGCCTTGGCGAGTTTCGCGTCGACCTCCTTCACCGGGCCCGCGTCGAAACCGGCCTGCGGCTTCTCGCCGAAACCCCGGTCTGAGGCGGCGGTTCCGGGCCCGGCGGTGCCGCGGCCGATGCCAGGGTTCAGCAGGGTCGCGAGATGCTCGTCCAGCGGCTTCAGATGCGGCTTGCTGGCCTTGGCGCGCGTTGGCTTGATCTTCGGTTCGACGGTTGCGGACGGGCCGGAACCTTTCGCGGGATCTTTTTTCGGAGCTTTCGGCATCGACGGAATATGGGTCGAGTCCGCGGCGAAAGCGAGACCGCCTGCTGACAGCAGGTGGCGGCAGTCACCTTTCGCTCATGACCTTGAAATACAATACCCCAAGGAACGTGGAGACATTCATGGCGAAAGCGGGATGGGCGGGTTTGGCGTTTACGACTGTGTTCGGGGCGGCGTTAGCGACTGCGGGGCAGGCGGCGGAGGTCGTCGCGCTGGGCGCAAGCAACACCGCGGGACGCGGTCGAGGGGCCACCCCGGACGGCGTCGATCGTCCGCAGGCCTATCCGGCTCAGCTTGAACGGCTTCTTCAGGCGCAGGGCTGCCGCGTGCGCGTCGCGAACGCCGGCGTCGCCGGAAACACCACGGCGCAGATGCTGGCCCGTCTGCCCAAGGCGCTGGGCAAGGATACGCGGGTTCTCATTCTCCAGCCCGGCGGCAACGACCAGCGACGCGGCGGTGGAGACACCGGCGACAATGTGGAGGCGATCAAGCAGTTCGCCGCGGCGCGCGGGGTGGCTGTCGTGATGTTCGATCAGCCGGGACGCATCGCCGGGCGTTTCCGCCTGCCGGATGGTCAGCATTTCAGCGCCGAAGGCCACGCGCTGTTCGCCTCGCATCTGGCGCCGCAAGTCGTGAGCGCGGGTGCCTGCCGCTGATCGCCGGACGGGAGAATCGGGACCTGTCCGTTTCCGTCTTGTTCTCGCCGTCAAAACAGGCGAGGGCAGGCGTCCCTCCTGCCCGGCGATTCGATGGCTTTCTCACCGCAACAGGATTCCGCGCTCAAGGCCGTCGCCGACTGGCTGAAAGCCAAGCCGGGCCGGAACGGCGTTCCGCAGGTGTTCCGCCTGTTCGGCTTCGCCGGCACCGGCAAGACGACGCTGGCGCGGCATCTGGCGGAAGGGGTCGACGGCAAGGTGCTGTTCGCGGCCTTCACGGGCAAGGCGGCGCTGGTGATGAAGCGCAAGGGCTGCGAGGGCGCCTCGACCATCCATTCGCTGATCTACAAGGCGCGCGAGAGCGCCGCCGAGCAGCCGAATTTCGAATTGTGGGACGATGCGCCGGCCTCGAAGGCGAAGCTCATCGTCATCGACGAATGCTCGATGGTGGATGCGGAACTCGGGCGCGACCTGCTCTCCTTCGGCGCGCCGCTTCTCGTGCTCGGCGATCCGGCCCAGCTTCCGCCCATCTCCGGCGGCGGGTTCTTCACCGAGGCTGAGCCGGACGCGATGCTGACGGAAGTGCATCGCCAGGCGGCCGACGATCCGATCGTCAGGCTGTCGATGGATGTCCGCGAGGGGCGCGCGCTCGCAGCCGGCGACTATGGCGAAACGCAGGTGGTGAGGCGCAGCAACGTCGATCAGGCCCGCGTGCTCGGCGCCGATCAGGTTCTCGTCGGCCGCAACAACACGCGCCGCGCCTATAATCAGCGGCTGCGCGCGCTGCGCGGCTTCGAGGGAGAGCTGCCGCAGGCCGGCGACAAGCTGGTCTGCCTGCGCAACAATCGCCGCAAGGTGCTGCTCAACGGCTCGCTGTGGATCGTGCAGGAGCGCAAGGAATCGCGCAGCGCCCTCATCACGATGCGGCTCGCCTCGGACGACGATCCGAGCCAGCGCTACCTCAAGGTGACGGTGCGGCCGGAGTGCTTCACCGGCGGCATCGAGGATTTCGCCTGGCCGGAGCGCAAGGCCTATGACGAGTTCGATTATGGCTCCGCCCTGACCGTGCACAAGTCGCAGGGCTCGCAATGGGACGACGTGGTCCTCTTCGACGAGAGCTTCGCGTTTCAGGACAGCCGCGCGCGCTGGCTCTATACGGGCGTCACCCGCGCGGCCAAGCGACTCTACGTCGTCATATAAGCTTCCCGAACATATAGGCTCTCCACGCGACAACAGGCGCGCAAAGAGGGCCGTTGATTAACTTCCGCCGGAGAAGGAACGCCTGCGCGGAGATTTCTATCGGCGCAAGATTTAGAAGCGAAAACATAGAACCGTTTGCAAAGAAAACGCCGGCTGCCGCCGGCGTTTCCTGGTCACATGACTTAACGAGTCATACGCCCCAATAGTAAGGTGTTCCCCAATAGTCGTGCAGTTCACGTTCGCGCTTGCGGTCATCCCAGGCGTAGTCGGATTTGTTGTAGAAATCCGGCGCGCCTTCGAGCTTCTGCTGGGTGATGTCAGTGCGGAAACCGCCGAGCGAGGTGTCGTAGGTCAGCTTCGCCCACGGAATCGAATATTCGCGGCCGCCGAGGCCCAGAAACGTATCGAACGCCATCACCGTGTAGGCGACGCGGCCGCTCGCCTTGTCGATCATCATCCGGCGAATGGAGCCGAGATGTTCGCCGTTCGGATCATAGACGGCGGTTCCATCGACGCGATCGCTCTCGATGAGCGGTTTTCCCGAAACGACTCCCGCCGCAGGCGCGGATGCGCGCATCTGAGTGGCCATGAGGTCCTCCTGTGGATATGGAGGAGGAACGGTCCCAAGCCGAAGCGGTTCCCGAAAAACTGGAAAATACGCTCACGCCCAGAGAGATTTGCTGTTGTAGCGTTCGCGCCGGGCCGCCTCCTCGTCGATGACGGGATCGATCGTCTCTACGCCCTCGAACGCGCGCCGGCGCGTAATGAATTCGGGGCCGCAGGACAATTTGCGCGTGATCGGCTCGCTGCCGTCAAGCACGCGCCAGAACGGCGCGATGTCCTGCAAGGTCGCGCCCGCGCCGAGCGATTCGTAGGCGGCCTCGGCGACGGCGCGGAGCTGGATGCCGGTCGCGATGGGGCATGTGGCGACGGCGCCGAACTTCGCCGCCAGCGTCGCGCGCAACTGTTCGATGTCGCGGCTCTGGCCTTCGGGAATCGCGCGAATTTCATCTTCGAGAATCTGCGGCGACGGAATCAGCAGCCTGTCGCCTTTTTTCGCGCCGCCGATCGGCATCGGCGCCTTGGTCACTTCATGCGGCCTGGCCGATTTCAGCTTTTCAATCCACGACTTCTTGTCACTCATGTCTTCACTCATGCACTCGTTCGCAACGAACACCCCGCGCGAATCGTCGCGCCAACCTCTTACCTGTTTCTTAACGAAGTTCTTAGCGTTCGGTTAACCACGGCGCCGCCCCGGCTTGCTTACAACGCTTGAGCGGCTTCCCCCTTGCCGAGCAACGGGCCCGTCGGCGCCCCGGTCGGCGAACCGCCGGCGTCCTCGATGGTCATCTGGAACATCTGGCCGGGTCTTGTCGCGGGCAGCCCTTCGAGCTTGAGCGTCGCGCGGCTGGCGCGGTCGATGACGCCCACGGATTTCGGCGCCGTCGCAACGTCCGGGAGGGTCCATATCTGGATCGCCTTGCCGGGCGGGACATCGACAGGCTGCAATGGCTCGATCTCCGCGCGGCCGGTCGCGAAGGCGCGCACGATGGCGGCGGCGCGCCCGCCGTTCGGCGGCATAAGAACGGCGATCAGCGTCGGCTGGCGGCGCGCCTCCTGCAGGAAATAGCCGAGGCCGGCTCCGAGCAGCAGCGCTGCGGCCAAGGCGGCCAGCCCGAGGCCGCGCCAGAACGTGAGGGACCGCCATAAACCTGACGGCTGCGCTTCCTCCTGCGCGACCGCTCGCGGCTGCGAGGGGCGCGGCTCGACCGGAGGGGTCGGCGCGACGGAGGGCTCCATCTCCGTTCGAGGGGAGGGTGGCTCCTCGACCGCCTGTGAGAGAGGCGGAGGGCCGCCAAGCGCCGTTTCGACGTCGGCCCACAGCCGCGGATCGGGCTCGACGGCATCGGCGGTGAAATCCAGGGACGACAGGCGGGCTCGCCAGGCGGCGACCAAGGCCGCGAAGGCGGTGTCGCGCAGGATGAACGCCTCGACCTGCGGCAGATCCGCCGGCTCGGTCAGGCCCAGCACATATTCGGCGGCGAGCAGGTCGCGCGCGTCCTCGGCGGTGGGAGCGCGGTCGATCATCCCATGCATTCCCGCAGCGCGATGAGGCTGCGCCGCAGCCATGACTTCACCGCGCCAGGCGGCATGCCAAGCCGTGAAGCCAACTCACCGTGGCTGAGGCCATGCGCGTAAGTCATGACGATCGCGATCCGTCGCTGCGGTTCGAGCGCTTCAAGACAGTGGCGCAGCTTCTGGGCCTCGGAAAGGCGGGCGACGATGTCTTCGGCGCCGGCTTCGTGGTTCGCGTTCTCGTCAGCGGCAGGCTGCTCGCCGGAATCCGGCCTGCCCTCGTCGCGCAGGATGTTGAGCGAGCGATGACGCAGGATCGCATAAAGCCAGGTTCTGCCGCCGCCTCTCGTTGAATCGAAGCTCGTCGAGTGGCGCCAGAGCAGCGCGAACGAATCCTGCACCGCTTCCTCCGCCAGCGCTCGTCGCCGCAGCAGGCGCAACGCGACGCCGAGCATCCGGGGAGCTTCGGCGTCGAAGATGCGCTTCAGCGCGTCGCGATCTCCGGCGGCGCAGCCGGCGATCGCCGTCTCGATCTCGAATGCATCCGCCATGCGCGCCGAGTCCTTTCCGGGCGTTTCCTAACGCACGCGGCGATTCTGAGAAACCCGGCTCCCGCCCGAGGCGTCGCGCTGCGGCCGGCGGCAGCGCTCGTGCGCGCGTCCGGACTGGCGGCTCCGTTTACTTGCGTCCTGCTACTTGCGTCCTGCCGCGCGCTTTTCATCCGCTCCGGCGCGCGCCGCGCCAATATCGAACTGCTTCTGCAGGCCGACCTGGAGATTGAGCGCGTTCACCGGATCGAGCCCCGTTTCGACTGTGCGCCGCCAGGACGCCGCCGCGATCGCGGTCAGCCCGTCGCCGAGCGCGCGCTGATACTCCACGCCGCCGGCGAAGGTGGCGGCGCGCGCATCGAGACCGAGATAATCGTCCGTCTTGTAGCGCGCGAAGACGTCGAGCGTGTTTTTCTCATTGAGCTTGGCGGAGAGGCGCCCTTCATGCAGCGAGGAGATGTTGATCACGGAAAAGGGAAGGGTGGTGTCGAGCGCGGCGCGCTGGGACGACAGCGAGAGCGTGAAGCGGTCGTAGGGAATCGTCGCTTTCGCCGTGTAGAGGATGCGCCTGACATTCTCGAAATCCTTGTCGGGAAAGATCGCGTTGAAGGCCGAGATCGAGCCTTCGAGGCTGACGCCGCGGATCGAGAGCGACCCGAACAGATTGGGCGTGACGCGGTCGTTGTGGCGGGAAAAGCCGATATAGTCCTTGCCGTTGAGATAGCGCGTGCGCGACGCCGCGAGCGAAACGCCGATCTCGCCGAACGGCGCGCGCCACGCCGCGCCGGGCAACAGCGACGCAGTCGCCAGCGTCTCGTCGCGCGGCAGGAAGCCGCCGAGCGCGAAGATGTTGCGCTCGTTCAGCGATGCGACGGTCGCCTCGGCGCCGAGGAACAGGCGCCATGCGCCGTTTTCGTAATCGAGGCGTTCGCGCCATGAGAGCGAATTGCGCCGGCGCGACCAGGTCTGCTCGTTGGAGGCGACGACCGTGCTGCGCAGCAGGAGCGCGTCCGACAATCCCATCGCATGCTTGAACGCCGCCTCGTTGTTGAGCGTCGGCGCAAGCGCGCGCGGATCATACACGGTGTTGGCGAGATTCAGCGCGACGCCGAAGCCGTCCTTGTCGGAGCCGCGCAGAAAGTCCCAGCGCGCATATTGCGTCAGGACCGCGCTTGCGCGCCCGCCGTCCACGTCGGCCGGATTGGAGTCATAGCCGCTGCGCAGGCCGATCACCGCCGCCGAGATGTCCTCCGCGGGCGCTTTCTCCGCCGCGCCGAGGGCGACGGCGAGGCACAGACAGATGAATCGCCTCCGCGCCATCGGGCCCTCCGCGCAAGGCCAATGTGCGAACATCATGGGTAATATTCTGTTAAAGGCGAGCGCAACCGGAAGTATATCGCCAAGAGCGCGAGCTTCATAAAATAGTCTTCGTTGTCATGCTGGTAGTTTGGCGATCGCGCCAAGCCGTTAAACTTATAAAGTATTGTTAACACGTCCTTCCGATTGTGTATTTTTTGTTATGCAACTATCCCGTTTGGCGTCGCCCCGACAACCGGGACGACCGCAAGGAGGGTCCAATGAAGTATGCTTTCGTCCTCGCAACGATGACGGCGCTCGCCGCCACTCCCGCCCTCGCGGGCGGCAAGGCCGGCTCGCTGATCGGCGGAGTCATCACTCCCGTGACGACCGCCGTGTCCGGCGTGAAGGTCAACGCGCTGAACAATGTCTCGGTGCTTAACGGCGTCGGAAGCGGCAATGTTGTCGCCAGCGGCAACAAGGCCGGCCTGACCGCCATCGTGAGCCGGAACGGCATCCTCGGAGGCCTGCTCGGTTCTCGCGGCCACGGCTGCGGCTGCAACTGAGCCTGCGGGGAGAGAGCCGGACCCGCCCGCCCGGCTCTCTCCCACTCCAAACACCCCAAAGCGCCGACCGCCGCCGCCGCGCGGCCGCAAGACGCTTGATCGGCGAGCCGAACCCGGCGAAGAGACGGCTCCCGACAGTCGCGAGGCCGGAATGGTCGACGCTCAGAAACTCGCGCTGTTGCGCGCGCGGTTCGCCAACGGCAAGGGCGGCGACATCACCGATCCCGAGTTTGCGCGCGTGGCGCGATCTCAGTTCAAGGACGGCGACCGGCGCAAATGGCCCTTCGCTGATCCGGCGACGTTCGTCGGCGCGCGGTTCGCGCCGGAGGCTCTCGACAACCTTTTCGCCGGCCTCGATGTCGCGCTGATCGGCGCGCCGATGGATCTCGGCGTCTCGAACCGCGCCGGGGCGCGGCTCGGGCCGCGCGCGGTGCGCGCGGTGGAGCGCATCGGTCCCTACGAGCATGTGCTGAAATGCGCGCCGCTGGGCGAGCTCAACGCAGCCGACGTCGGCGATATTCCGATGCGCAGCCGCTACAGCCTGCAGGACTGTCACGAGGATATCGAAGCTTTCATCGCGAAGGTGGTCGCGGCCGGCGTGATTCCGCTCACGGTGGGCGGCGATCATTCGATCTCATGGCCGATCCTGAAATCGGTCGGACGCGAGCGGCCGGTCGGCATGATCCATATCGACGCTCACTGCGACACGGGCGGCGAATTCGAAGGGTCGAAATTCCATCATGGCGGGCCGTTCCGGCAGGCCGTGCTCGACGGCGTTCTCGATCCCGAGCGCGTCATCCAGATAGGCATTCGCGGCGGCGCCGAATATCTCTGGGAGTTCTCCTACGCCTCCGGCATGACGGTGCTGCACGCGGACGAGGTCGCCGCCATGGGCGTTCCAGCCGTGATCGCGAAAGCGCGCGCGGTCGCCGGCGACGGGCCGACCTATGTGAGCTTCGACATCGACTCGCTCGACCCCGCCTTCGCGCCCGGCACCGGCACGCCGGAAGCAGGCGGCCTCACGCCGCGCGAGGTTCTTGAACTGCTGCGCGGCCTGAAGGGGCTCGACATCGTCGGCGGCGACGTGGTCGAGGTTGCGCCGCAATACGACGCCACGACCGCCACCGCGCAGAACGGCGCGCAGATGCTGTTTGAACTCCTCTGCCTTGTCGCTCTCAATCCGAAGCGGCGCGGCTTTCGTCAGGTCGCGCACGCTTGAATCCCGCCATCATCGAAGCAATGGGAACGCTCGCCGCGATCCTCACCACCGGAAGCTGGATTCCGCAGGCGTGGCGCACGATCCGCACCCGCGACACGAACGGGCTTTCGCTGTCCACCTATCTCGCGCTGCTTATCGGCAATTCGCTATGGCTCGCCTATGGCGTGACGATCCTGTCCTGGCCGCTGATCATCGCCAATCTCATCGGCGTTCCGCTGATCGCCGTCATCGTGGCGATGAAGCTGCGCCACGGCTGAGCCGTCCAGACAACCCTTTCCCTTCCGCCGCGAGACTTCGTCCATGAGCGTCGCCACATCGCCCTTCGTGCTTCCGATCCTCATGCTGATCGTCTCGAACATCTTCATGACGTTCGCGTGGTACGGCCATCTCAGCTACGCCACCGCGCCGCTGTGGATGGCGGTCATCGTGAGCTGGGGCCTCGCCTTTTTCGAATACTGGTTCGCCGTTCCCGCCAACCGCATCGGCCACGCCGTCTATTCCGCGGCCCAGTTGAAGACCATGCAGGAGGTGATTACGCTCGTCGTGTTCGCCGGCTTTTCGGTGTTCTGGCTGAAGGAGCCTCTGGGATGGAACCACGCTGTCGGTTTTTCGCTCATCGCCGCCGGCGCCTGGTTCATCTTTCTCGGTAAATGACGATGAGCCGTCTGCTGGATCTCGACCTTCGCACGGGACGCTCGGTCATCGACCGGTATCTGGACAACGGCTATGCGCATGTGCGCGGCATGTCGTCCCGGTTCGCCGGCGCCGTCTCGGCCTGGCTGCTCGTTCACCAGACGGAAGAAGGCGTTCGCGGCGACGTGGTCGAGATCGGAACCTTCGAGGGCCGCTATTTCATCGCCCTGGCGCTGGCGCTCGCCGACGATGAAAAGGCGCTCGGGATCGACAGTTTCGACTGGCCGAGCGAACGCACGCTCGACAATTTCAGGAAGAATTGCGCGACCCACGGCGCGCGGCTCGATCGTATCGACGCCTGGAAGACGAACGCGTCGACGCTGACCGCCGAGGCGCTGCGCGATCGTGTCGGCGCGGCGCTCATACGCTTTTTTCATATCGACGGCGACCATTCGCCCGAACCGCTGCTGCACGATCTTTCGCTGGCGACCGCGGTTCTGCATCCGAAAGGTCTGATCTGCCTCGACGACATGCTGCATCCGGCCTATCCGTTCCTCGTCGCGACGGTGCGCGACTATCTCGAGGCGCATCCCGACATGCGCGTGATGGCGATCATCGATCGCGAGGACATCATCGGCGCGGCGAAGTTCCTGCTGTGCCGGGCCGATGCGGTTCCGCTCTACGAGAATGCTCTGATGAAGCGCTACCCGCAGCGACATTTCACGCTCGGCGGCGACGCGCTCGGCCATCACTGCGTGGTGCTGACGCCGCAGCCGAGGCTGGCGGTCGTCGACTGAAGGGAACGGACGGGCCGATGCGGATGGAAGGATGCCTTTTCTGCCAGATCGCGGCCGGCGACATTCCCAGCCATTGGGTCTACGAGGACGACGCGCTGCTAGCCTTTCTCGACATCGCGCCCGTTCGCGAAGGTCATTCGCTGATCATCCCGAAAGCGCATCATCGTCATTTCGACGATCTGCCCGCCGATCTTGCGGCGCGCATCATTCAGCTTGGCCAGCGCCTCGCGAGGACGATGAAGCCGATGTTCGGCGTCGCGCGCGTCGGCTTCCTGTTCACCGGCAACGATGTCGACCATGCGCACGGGCATGTCATTCCAATGCGGGAGAAGGACGATCTCACCTCGCGGCGCTACATCGCCGAGGAGGTCGTCACCTACCGCAATCCGCCGCAACCGCCGCGAGATGAGATGGCGCGCGTCGCATCGGCGCTGCGGGATGCGCTTCGCGGCCCTGTCTGAGAAAGACGGCGCGCCGTCAATTCGACGGCTTCAACCGCAACAGGCGCCCCTGCGCGCCGTCGGTGAGCAGATAGAGAAATCCGTCCGGTCCCTGCCGCACGTCGCGGATGCGTTCGCCGAATCCCTGCAGCAGGCGCTCCTCGCGCAGGATCTTGTCGCCGTCGAATTCGAGCCGCGCGAGAAGCTGGCCGGCGAGCGCTCCGACGAATGCGCTGTTTTTCCAGCCGGGGAAGGCGTCGCCAGTGTAGAACGCCATGCCTGACGGCGCGATCGAAGGATCCCAATAGAAGACAGGCTGCTCCATGCCGTCCTTGTGCGTGCCGACGCCGATCTTCGCGCCGGAATAATCCACGCCGTAGGTGATCACCGGCCAACCATAGTTTTTCCCCGCTTCAGGATGATTGATCTCGTCGCCGCCGCGCGCGCCATGCTCGGCGGTCCAGAGCTGTCCGGTCGCGGGATGAAGCGCGGCGCCCTGCACGTTGCGATGGCCGATCGACCAGATGAACGGATTCCATTTCACCCCGTTCAAGCCGGGATTTCCCGGCGCCGGCTGTCCATCCGTGGTGATGTGAATGACCTTGCCGATGGCGTTGTCTGGATTCTGCGCCTGATCGCGCTGCGAATAGCGATCGCCGACCGTGACGAACAATGTTCCGTCGCGCGCGAAAACGAGGCGCGAACCGAAATGCATCGTGCTGGCGATGCTCGGCTCCTGCCGCCAGATCGTCGTCAGATTCTCGAGCGCGTTCGCCGCGTCGTTCAGCCGCGCGCGGGCGACGGCGGTGTTGTTGCGGCCGCCGTCATGCGGCTCGGAGAAGGAGACATAGACCAGCCTGTTCCGCGCGAAGTCCGGATCGAGCGCGACGTCGAGAAGACCGCCCTGGCCGCGCGCATCGACGCGCGGCGCGCCGGAAAGAGGCTGCGACAGCGCGCCGTCCGCGCTCACGATGCGCATGCGGCCCTGCCGTTCGGTGACCAGCATCCGGCCGTCGGGCAGAAAGGCGAAGCCCCAGGGGTTTTGCAGGCCGCCCGCCACGGTCTCGACAGTGAAGGACGCCTTCTCGGAGGCGAAGCGCTGCGGCGCCTGCGCGAGCGCGGGAGACGCGGCAAACAATATTGCGATCAGGGCGAGTGCGAGCCGGCGGGTCATGACATCCTCCGCCACCAGTCTCGCCGTCAACTGTGACTGAACGGCGGCGCTTTCGACACCGCGCTCCCAGCTCCGCCCATCGCGTCCGGCGCGCTCCGCCTTATGGCGCGGGATTGCCGCGCCGCTGATGGATCGCGTCGATTTTCGCTTCGATCTCCGGCGTGATCCTGATCTCGACCGAGGACAGAGCGAGCTTCAACTGGTCCATCGTCGTCGCGCCGATGATGCTGGCCGTGACGAAGGGGCGGCTGAGCACGAAGGCGTTCGCCAGCACGGCGGGATCGACGCCAAGCTCGCGCGCCAGAGCCACATAATCGCGGATGGCCTCGTCCGTCCCCGGCAATTCGTAGCGCTGGCCGCGATTGAACAAGGTCGTGCGCGTATTCGGCGGGCGCGCGCCGTCGAGATATTTGCCGGTGAGATAGCCTTGCGCGATCGGTGAATAGGCGAGAAGGCCGACCTGCTCGCGCAGCCACACCTCGGCCATCGCCGTCTCATAGGTGCGGTTGAGAAGATTGTAGGCGTTCTGCACGGTCTGCACGCGCGGCTGGTTTTTCGTCTCGCTCTCGAACAGAAAGCGCATGGTTCCCCAGGCGCTCTCGTTCGACAGTCCGACGAAGCGGATCTTGCCCGCCTTCACCAGATCGCCGAGCGCCGCGAGCTGCTCGGCGATCGGGGTTTCGTCCGGCGCCGGCTCGAAATCCGCGCGGTTGAAGCGCGTCGGGTTGGAGCCCCACATCGCCGGACGTTCGGGAGCGTGAATCTGATAGAGATCGAGATAATCCGTCTGGAGCCGTTTCAGGCTGCCCTCGACCGCCGCGTTGATCTGTTTGCGCGTGACGCGCGCGGGCTCCGGCGGGTTGCGCATATAGGTGTCGGCCGAACGGCCGGCGACCTTCGAGGCGAGAAACATCTTGTCGCGGCGGCCGCGCGCGCGAAGCCAGTTTCCGATGATGCGTTCGGTGGAGCCCTGCGTCTCCGGCTTCGGCGGAATCGAATAGCGCTCGGCCGTGTCGAAGAAGGTGACGCCGTGATCGAAGGCGAGGTCCATCTGCGCATGGCCTTCGGCTTCGGTGTTCTGCTGGCCCCATGTCATCGTGCCGAGGCTGATCGCGGACACGTTGACGCCCGTGCGCCCGAGCGGACGAACTTCCATTCTCTTGCTCCAATGAAAAGCGCGGCGGGAAGCCGCCGCGCCGGATAGGCGTCAAATCCGCCAGCCGCGCGGCCGGCGGCGAGACTGTTTCATTCCGGCTTGACGCCGGCCGTCTTGATGACCTCTTCCCACACCTTCATTTCGTTGGCGTGGTAGGGGCGGAAGGCGGCCGGGTCGCGCACGTTCAGCGAGAAGCCGAGCTTGATGATGCGGTCTTTCGTTTCCGGCCGGTTCAGGGAGGCGATGATCTCGCTGGACAGCTTGTCGAGGATCGGCTGCGGCGTGGCGGCGGGCGCAAAGAAGCCGGCCCAGGATTCGGCGTCGGCGTTGGATACGCCGCCCTCGCGCAGGGTCGGCACGTCAGGAACCTGCGGATTGCGCTTCGGGCTGGCGATGCCGAGCGCGCGCAGGTCGCCGCTCTGGATCTGCGCGAGCACGCTCGGCAGGGTCGAATTCGCGATGTCGATGCGGCCGGCGATCATCTCCTGCACCAGCGGCGCCGCGCCCCTGAAGGGCACATGCTGCATCTTGATGCCGGTCCGCACCATGAACAGCTCGGTGGAGAGATGCGAACCGGAGCCGACGCCGGTCGAGCCGTAATTCAGTTCGCCCGGCTTGCTCTTGGCCAGCGCGATGAATTCCTGAAGGGTCTTCGCCGGCAAATCCTTGCGCACGACGAAGGCGTGCTCGAACGCCCCGGCGCCTGCGAGCGGGGCGAAATCCCTGATCGCGTCGTAGCCCGGCTCCTTCAGGAGGAACATGTTGTTGCCGTGCGTCTGGTTGTTGCCGAAGGTAATGGTGTGTCCGTCCGGCTCGGAGCGCGCGACGAAGCGGGTGCCGGCCGAGCCGGAGGCGCCGGCCATGTTCTCGACGATCACGTTCTGGCCGAGCGACGCCGTCAGATCCTGCGCCACGAAGCGCGCGATCGCGTCAGTCGGGCCGCCCGCCGGATAGGCGACGATCATCCGGATCACCTTGGTCGGAAAGGTCTGGGCGCGCGCGATCGAGGGGGCGGCGACGGCGCCGGCGAGCGCGGCCAGCGTGGAGCGACGATTCAGGGTCAAGGCGATTTCTCCCGCAAGGCTATTTGATTGGTTGCGCCTCCTTAGTGGGGGCTGCCGCGAATGTCATCCCGCCGGCGCGGGCCCCCCCAACGCAAAACGCGCGGCCGGAGCCGCGCGTTCAAGAAAGCCGGGAAGGATGGGGCGCGCGGCGCGCCTCAGGCGGCCGCGACCAGCCGCCGGCGCCGATAGGCGAAGCCGAGACCGGCGAAGCCGATCAGCATCATCGCCCAGGTCGACGGCTCGGGAACGCCGGAGGCGACGTCAGCCACGCCGACCGTCAGGCCGTGCCAGCCTTCGCTGCTGTCGGTGAAGCTGATCGAGGTGAAGACGCCGGTGAACTGAAGCACGCCATGGACCTCGCCAACGCCGGTGAAGCCCTTGCTGTCGGGTGTGACGGCGAAGGAGCCGCAGCCCCAGTAGCCGCAGCCCTGGCTGATCACGGCGAAGGGAGCGCTGAATTCCACGACATTCCCGTTCCAACTCGTGAACGCGATGTAGGGATTGGAGACGGGCGTGCTGAAGGTGATGGTCTTCGCGCCGCCGGCGTTGAGCGCGATCATGTCGGTTCCGGTCGGGCGGTTGACCAGGCCCTGCGTGTAGCCGTTGTCGACCCAGTAATCCGCGCCGGCGCCGTTGGTCTGGCTGAACAGATACGAACCGGTGAAGGTGACGCCGATGGCGCCGCCGGGGGCCGTGATCGAGCCGCTGACGGAGTTGGAAGCGCTTGAGGTCAGGTCGGCCCAGGAGACGACCACCGCGGCGTTCGCGGCGCTTGCGGCCAGTCCAGCGGCGCTCACGGCGGCAGCCGCGATGAGCTTGTAAAATCCGTTCATGAAACCTCCAAAAGAACAGGGACGCCCGAGGCGGCCCGCGCAATTCATGACGAGGCTGTAACCGAACGGAAACCATCCCGCAAGCGACCAGGATCGCGCCTCGCATGGCGGCTGACGGCGCATCACGAGCGATCGCGATCGCGTTACACGGCGGCGCGGCGCGCCTCGGGCGGACGGCCCCTTAAAGAAGGCTGACAAGATGCGAGCGGCTGCAGCGGTCAGGCCGTGAGGCGGTCGATCTCGGCCAGGTCATCGGGCGTCAGCGCCCAGTCCGCCGCCTTGACGTTGGCGTCGATCTGTTCGGGCCTGGTGGCGCCGGCGATCACGCTCGAGACATACGGACGCGACAGAAGCCAGGAAAAGGCGAGCTCGACCATCGTCTTGCCGCGCGCCGCGCAGAAGTCCGCCAGCTTCTCGACCTTGGGCCAATTGGCGTCGGTCATGTAGCGGTCGGCGAGGCGCTGAGTGTTGGCGAGGCGCGTGCCGGCCGGCAGCGGCTTGTTGCGCGCGTATTTTCCCGTGAGAAGACCCGACGCCAGCGGGAAGTATGGCAGAAGTCCCATCTCGAAACGCACGAGGGCCGGGGCCAACTCTTTCTCCACGTCGCGCACCAAGAGGCTGTATTCATCCTGCGCGGAGATGAAGCGGTTGAGGCCGTTCGTCTTCGCGACCCAGGCCGCATCCGCAATTCGCCATGCGGCGTGGTTGGAGCAGCCGATATAGCGCACCTTGCCCTGGCGAATGAGATCGTCCAGCGCGCGCAGCGTCTCCTCGATCGGCGTCTGCTCGTCGGTCGCGTGAATCTGGTAGAGGTCGATCCAGTCGGTTTTCAGGCGGCGCAGGCTGTCCTCGATCGCGTTGATGATGTAGCGGCGCGAACCGCCCTTCTTCACGCCGGAATCGTCCATCGGCATGCCGAACTTGGTCGCGAGCACGATGTCCTTGCGGCGCGCGCCGAGCAGTTCGCCCATCACCGTCTCCGACCCGCCGCGCTCGCCATAGACGTCGGCCGTGTCGAACAGGGTGATCCCCTGCTCGATGGCGCGGTCGATCACTTTCGCCGTCGCCGCCTTGTCGATGCGGCCGCCGAAATTGTTGCAGCCGAGGCCGACGGCCGAAACGCGCAGGCCCGAGCGGCCGAGGGTGCGGAATTGCATGAAGGAGATCCGGAGGATGTGAGAACGGCCGAATAGTAGACCCGCCGTGCCGCCCTGTCTCTCCCGTGAATGGATGCCGGCCATTCCGTGATAAGGTCGACGCAGGCGGGGCGATCCGGGCTTCGTTCGGATGGGGAGCATATCGATGAAACGCCGGCTGATCGGCCTCTGCGGCCTCGCGCTTCTTTGTTCGCCTGCGGTCGCGCAATCCGGCGATGCGCCGGCGCAGGTCAGGCGCGCGCTTGAAGGCTGGGCTGACGATTTCAACCAGGGCCGCGCCGACAAGCTGTGCGATCTGTTCGCGCCGGGCCTCGTCGCGACCATTCGCGGCGACGGCGATCGGGGGCGCGACGCGCTGTGCGCCAACCTGACGGCGGCGCTGTCGAAGCCGGGCCGCGCGCTTCATTATGCGGTGCGCATCCACGACATCGAGGCGGAAGGCGACCTCGCCGCCGTGCGGCTCGACTGGACGCTGACCGTGAAGGCAGGCGACAAAACGATGGTGAGCGTCGAGCGCGGACTCGACGTGTTCCGCCGCCAGCCGGACGGCCATTGGCGCATCGTGCGCTTCATCGTGTTTTCCGACGACGGCTGAACGCTTCCTTTGGGGGCGACCATTGACGGGGCCGGCGCGATATGGCCCGATCACGGGATGGGCGCCCATCGCAAGCGCCGACACTCGGCGCGCCATCTGCTGACGGAGCATCTCGTCGCCGGCCGCACATGCGGCGACTGCGCCCATTGCTGCGACTTCAAGGCGGTCAGGGCGCCCGGCTTCTTCAAGCCGGCGGGCGAGCGCTGTCCGCACAGCACCGGATGCAGCTGCGCGATCTATGAGACCCGCCCGGAGCCGTGCAGGGGCTGGCATTGCCTCTGGAGGCGGATCGAAGCGTTGCCCGACGAGGCCCGGCCCGATCTCAGCGGCGTCGCGTTCGAAATCATGTCCGACGCCGGCAGCGAAGACCCTCTCGAGCATCTCTTCATCTCGGCGCTGGCGTTGGATCATCATTCCGCATTCCAGCGGCCGGAGGTGCAGGGCTGGATCGGCCTGTTCATTCAGGGAGAGGGAAACCTTCCCGTCTTCGCCTCGTGGCGCGACCACAGCCTGATGATCTATCCGGCGCCCGACATCGCGGCCGCGGCGCGCGACGAGACGCTGCCGCCGCCGCCCGGCAAGGAAGCGGCGGTGGAGCGCTGGCGCCAGCGGCTGCACGACATCCGCGCCGAGCGGGCGGAGCGCGGCCTGCCGGCTATTCCGCCGGCGTGAAGTTCAGCGCCACGCCGTTGATGCAGTAGCGCAGTCCGGTGGGCGGCGGGCCGTCCGGAAAGACGTGGCCGAGATGGCCGCCGCAGCGGCTGCAATGCACCTCGGTCCGCGTCATGCCGTAGGAGCGGTCGACGGATTGCTCGACGGCGCCCTCGATCGGCGTATCGAAGCTCGGCCAGCCGGTGCCGCTCTCGAATTTCTTGCCGGACCGGAACAGCGGCTGGCCGCAGCCGGCGCATTCGAACGAACCCTGCCGCTTCTCGCGCAGCAGCGAGCAGGAGCCCGGACGCTCGGTGCCGTGGCCGCGCAGCACGTCATACTGCTCCGGCGTGAGGAGATGGCGCCATTCGGCGTCGGTATGGGAAACGGGAAAGGTCTTCTCGGCGGCGGTGGTCATGGGCGAACTCCCGAAGAGGCGGCGGAGGAGGGACATGACCGATATATAGGACGCGGACGGGATTTGTCGCGAGGGGGCGCGCGAGGACCGCTCGCGGGCGAGGGTGGGAGCATCGATCGTAGGCTTGATTATTCGGCGCCATTTTATGGCCGCCGCTTGCTTGGCGGTGCGTCGCATGGAAGCGTTGTCTTGCCTGTCTGTAACTTATAGGTTACATCGATGATCGAAGTCCGCGAGACGGAAGTCTACACGGAGTGGTTCAACCGATTGCGGGATCATCGCGCAAAAGCCCGTATCGATATTCGCATTCGCCGTCTGTCGCTCGGCAATCCGGGCGATGTGAAACCGATCGGCGGCGGCGTCAGCGAACTGAGGATCGATTACGGGCCGGGCTATCGCGTTTATTTCCTGCAACGTGGGTCACAACTGATCGTGTTGCTGGGCGGCGGCGACAAGGGCCATCAGGCGCGCGATATCGCCAGTGCGAAGGCGTTGGCGAAAGACTGGAGCGAACAATCATGACGCCCGTTAAAACCCGGCCCTGGGATCCAGCCGAGCGCCTGGATAGTCCGGAAGCGATCGCGGCCTATCTCGACGCAGCGATGGAGGAAGGCGATCCAGCGCTGATCGCCGCTGCGCTGGGCGATGTCGCCCGCGCGCGCGGAATGACGCAGATGGCGCGGGACACCGGCGTCACCCGCGAAGCGCTCTATCGCGCGCTCAGCCCGGACGGGAATCCGGAATTTTCGACGGTGCTGAAAGTGATGAAGAGTCTGGGACTGAGACTGAGCGTGGCGGCGGAGTGAAATAGCAGCGTGGATTCACGACCGCTTCGGTGGCGGAAGCAGATGGTCGTCGTCGCTCTCACGTCTCCACCACCTCGATCTCATGCGTGATCGACGCGGTTTTCGCGAGCATGATCGAGGCCGAGCAATATTTCGTCGCCGACAACTGCACCGCGCGCTCGACCTTCTCGCGCGAGAGGCCGCGACCCTTCACGATGAAACGCATGTGGATGCGGGTGAACACCTTCGGGTCCTCGGCCGCGCGCTCCGCCTCCAGCGACACCTCGCAATCCTCCACCGGCTCGCGGCCGCGCTCGAGGATATGAACCACGTCGAAGGCGGCGCAGCCGCCGGCGCCGATCAGCATCAGCTCCATCGGGCTCGTTCCGGGCGTCGGACCGCCGGGCGCGGCCGCCGCTCCCAGGACCAGCCTGTGGCCGCTGCCGGATTCGCCGACGAACGTCCGCTCCTCGACCCATTTCACACGCGCTTTCATCGACCTTGTCCTGGTTGAAAGGAGACGCGGCGTCTCACGGGCTCGCCGCATACTCCTGGTCGGTCACCTGCTCCAGCCAGACGACGGAGACGCCGTCGAGCGCCTCCTGCATGGCGAGATGGATCATCATCTGGCCAGGCGCCGCGCCGTGCCAGTGCTTCTCGCCGGGCGGGATCCAGACGACGTCGCCGGGCTGGAGGGCGGTCACGGGCCCGCCCCAGGTCTGGAAACGGCCGACGCCCGAGAGGACATAGAGCGTCTGGCCGAGCGGATGGGTGTGCCAGGCGGTGCGGGCGCCGGGCGCGAAGGTCACGCGGGTCGCCCGGAGGCGCGCCGGGGCCGGCGCTTCGATGATCGGCTCTTGCCAGACGGTCCCGGCGAAGGCGTCGGCCGGGCCCATGCGGGTCGGCCTGTCGGCGACTCTGGTCAGTTTCATGCGGCGCTCCCGCCCGGTCCGGGCGCGGCAATCTAGCATGCTCCGGCCGCGCCGGTGATCCCCGCCATTCGCAATCGTCATTTGCTGTGGCGGCGGCGCGGCGCTAGAAGGCCGCCGCGCCTGTTGCGGCGCATCCCATCCTCTCGGAGCCCCGTCATCTCATGGCTTTCCTCGCCGACGCGCTGAAGCGCGTGAAGCCGTCCGCCACCATCACGCTGACGCAGAAGGCCCGGGACCTGAAAGCGACGGGCAAAGACGTGATCTCGCTGTCGGTCGGCGAGCCGGACTTCGACACGCCCGACAACATCAAGGAGGCGGCGATCGCCGCCATCCGCCGCGGCGAGACGAAATACACGCCCGTCTCCGGCATCCAGCCGCTGCGCGAGGCGATCGCGAGGAAGTTCAAGCGCGAGAACGGTCTCGACTACAAGTGGCAGCAGACGATCGTCGGCACCGGCGGCAAGCATGTGATCTACAATGCGCTGCTCGCCACCCTCAATCCGGGCGACGAGGTGATCTGCGTCGCGCCCTACTGGGTGAGCTATCCGGAAATCGTCGCGCTCTGCGGCGGAACCGCCACCTTCGCGATGACCCATCTGAAGGACGATTTCAAACTGCGGCCGGAGGAGCTCGAGCGCGCGATCACCCCGAAGACGAAATGGGTGATCTTCAATTCGCCATCCAATCCGTCGGGCGCGGCCTACACGCGCGAGGAGATGAAGCAGCTCACCGACGTGCTGATGAAGCATCCGCATGTCTGGATTCTGTCGGACGACATGTATGAGCACCTCGTCTATGGCGACTTCACCTTCGTCACGCCGGCGCAGATCGAGCCCGGCCTCTATGACCGCACGCTGACCATGAACGGCGTGTCGAAAGCCTATGCGATGACCGGCTGGCGCATCGGCTATGCGGCGGGCCCGGACCATCTCATCAAGGCGATGGACATGGTGCAGGGACAGCAGACCTCGGGAACCTCGTCGATCTCCCAGTGGGCGGCGGTCGAGGCGCTGGAGGGGTCGCAGGACCATCTGCCGCAGTTCCGGAAAGCGTTCGAGCGCCGGCGCGATCTGGTGGTGTCGATGCTGAACCAGACGCGCGGGCTGAAATGCCCGAAGCCGGAAGGCGCCTTCTATGTCTATCCGAACCTCGCAGAGCTGATCGGCAAGAAGACGCCGGGCGGTAAGACGATCGAGACCGACGAAGATTTCGTCCTCGAGCTGCTGGCGAGCGAAGGAGTCGCCGGCGTGCACGGTTCGTCGTTCGGACTCGGGCCCAACATGCGCATCTCCTATGCGACCTCCGACGAAAAGCTCGAGGAGGCCTGCCGGCGCATCCAGAAGTTCTGCGCAGAGCTGCGCTAAATCAGCGCATTCCTGCTATCGTCACGCGAATGGCCGGGATTTCCCGGCCATTTTCGTGTGGCGAGCAGTTAGGCAAGCAAAGCGCCCGCGTTTCGCGCGCGCTTTTTGTCCCATGCGGAGGAACCACGACGCGCCCGCCGCGTTTCAACAAACGACAGGAGGGTTTTATGAAAACTCAGACAATTCTGGCTGCGGCCTGTGTCGCCGGCGGCTTGCTTGCGGCCGGCCCCGCGTCCGCCGCATCGCGCATCGGCACGCTTGAGTGCGATATTTCCGGCGGCGTCGGCATGATCATCGGATCGAACAAGTCGGCGCGCTGCTCCTATGTGGACCGCGCCGGACGGCGCGAAGTCTATTTTGGCAATGTGTCGCGCCTCGGACTGGATGTCGGCGTCACGCAGCGCGCGCGCATGGTCTGGACGGTCGTGGCGGAGACGCGGCGGCTCGGCCGCGGCGCGCTGGCGGGCAATTATGCCGGCGCGGCGGCTGACGCGTCGCTCGGCGTCGGCGGCGGCGCGAAGATACTCGTCGGCGGCTCCAACAACACGATCACGCTGCAGCCGCTCTCGGTGCAGGCGCAGCGCGGCGTCAATGTCGCCGTCGGCGTTGAATCACTGACGCTGACGCCGGCTATGCGCGCGCGTCGCTGATTCCGCGAAAAAGCGACACGCTTGTCGTTCGCCCGTTCCGAGGTTTTCGCCCCGGAGCGGGCGTTTGCGTTTACGGCACCACAGTCGGGCCGCTGCCCAAGAAATAGGCGAGCCTGCTTCAAAACTCGCGGTTACGCTCGCCGCAAAGCGGCCGCTTGATGCGCCGTTGCGAACCAGGAGACGACGATGGGAATGATCAGCACGAAAGACGGCGCGGAGATCTTCTACAAGGATTGGGGTTCCAAGGACGCACAGCCGATCATGTTTCATCACGGATGGCCGCTGTCCTCCGAAGACTGGGACGCGCAGATGCTGTTCTTTGTCGGTCACGGTTATCGCGTCGTCGCCAGCGATCGTCGAGGCCATGGACGATCGTCTCAGACCGACGTCGGACACGATATGGATCATTACGCCGCCGACGCCTCGGCCGTGGTGGAGCATCTCGATCTCAGGAATGTGGTCCATATCGGTCATTCGACCGGCGGCGGTCAGGTGGCGCGCTACGTCGCGCGATTCGGCGAACCGCAGGGCCGCGTGGCGAAGGCGGTGCTGGTCAGCGCCGTGCCGCCGCTGATGGTGAAGACCGACAGCAATCCGGACGGTCTTCCGATGGAGGTGTTCGACGGATTCCGCTCCGCCCTGGCGGCGAACCGCGCGCAATTCTTCATGGATGTCGCGTCCGGGCCGTTCTACGGCTTCAATCGCCCGAATGCGAAAGCATCCGAGGCCGTCGTTCACAACTGGTGGCGCCAGGGGATGATGGGCAGCGCGCTAGCGCATTATGAAGGCATCAAGGCGTTTTCCGAGACCGACCAGACCGAGGATCTCAAGGCGATCGCCGCGCCGACCCTCGTGCTGCATGGCGACGATGATCAGGTTGTCCCCTACAAGAACGCCGCGCTGAAGCAGATAGACTTGCTGAAGAACGGCGAGATGAAAATCTATCCCGGCTACCCGCACGGTATGCTCACCACCCATGCGGACGTCATCAATCCCGATCTGCTCGCCTTCATCAAACGATAACGTCACGCGCGCGCTGTCGTCAGCGCGCGCGCTTTTGGTTTCGTAACGATTGGGAGAGCGACGCGTCGCCGATGCGTTGCTGTCATGCTCGCCAGGAGCGCGTGCGTCACTGCTTCGCCTGCGGGAAATATTCGGTGTGGGTCTCGCCTGTGCGGCCGACATAGAGCACGCGCCGACCCGGGAAGGAAACCAGATACCCGGCGCAGCCGGCCTTCGCGACATGCTCGCAAAAACCTTTGTAGGTGTAGCCCGGCGCCATCGCCTGCGCTTGACGAATGGCGCCCTTCACCGCGGCCAGATCGAAATGTTCAGCGACTGGCGTCGTGGTTTTTTGCGTTTCCAGCTCCATTGAGGCGCCGTCCGGCCGGTAGTAGATGCGCGTGGCGCGGCGGAAATCGACAGCGTATCCGTCAAAGCCGGCGTCGATGAGCAGTCGCACACTCTCGGGAAACGTCATCGTGTCCAATTCAGCGGCTTCGAGCGTCGAGCGGGCGATCTCTTTCCAATGGTCAGTCATGTCGCAATCCTTGTTCATGGGTGAAGCAGTCGCCATTAATCGACCGGCAACGCGGTCAGGCCGCGCTTGTCGACGATGCTGCGCAGAAGCCGGAGAAGGGCGGCGCGGTCATCTGATGCGAGATGGTCGAAGAACTCGGCGTCGTTGGCGTCCGCCAGCGCCGCCAGTTCAGGCGTGAGCGCGCGCCCGGTGGCGGTGAGGGCGAGCGTCTGCCCGCGGCCGTCGCGCGGATTCGACGCGCGCTCCAGCAGCGATTTTGCAATCAGCCGGTCGGCGAGCTTGGTCACCGCGCCGCGCGTCATTCCCATGCGGGCGGCGAGGCGGCTCGGCGCGAGAGGTTCAGTGTCGAGAAGCTGGCGCATCAGCACCCATTCCGCGACAGTCACGCCCCGGGCCTCGACCTTGCGCGCGAAGCCCTGCGACACATGGTTCGACACGAGGCGCAGCCAGTAGCCGAGATGGTCGGTCAGGTCGGACACGCCAGATCGCATCGCTCATCCTTTTTGTTGACTAGGAAACTATTTGATATTGTTTCCTAGTCAACAAATTTACAGTGGCGGCGCCGGCGATCAGAACGCGCCCCGCGCCGCCTCATCCGTCAGCGATCCTGACCTTTGATTTCGCTTTACTTCGCCAGCAGCCGGCGCGACGTTTGAAGACCTCTCGGCGCAGGACATTTCTGCGCCCGCGCCGTTCCCAAGGTCCGGCCGCAAGCCAGCGACCGGTCGCACGATGGCCCGCACAGCGGGCGCAGCGAAGGAGGAACGCATGGGCTCAGCATCCGGCAATGGCAGACAAACAGCGGGTTCACGATGCATCGCGATCGTGGGCCCGTTCCAGAGCGGCAAGACCACGCTTACGGAAGCTCTTCTGGCGCGCATGGCCGCCATTCCGCGACAGGGCCGCGTGTCGGACGGAACGAGCGTCGGCGACGGCTCCGCGGAGGCGCGCGCCCATGCAATGAGTGTGGAAGCCAACATCGCCACCGCCGACTTCATGGGCGAGCGCTTCACCTTCATCGATTGCCCGGGGTCGATCGAATTTCAACACGAGATGCGGCAGATCGCGCCGATCTGCGACGCCGCCGTCGTGGTGTGCGAGGCTGACGACAAGAAGATTCCGCAGCTCAGCCTGATTTTGCGCGAGCTGGAGGAGGCGGGCGTGCCGCGCTTCCTTTTCCTCAACAAGATCGATACGGCCACGCGCCGCGTGCGCGAAACCTTGCAGATGCTGCAGCCCGCCTCGCGCACGCCGCTGCTTCTGCGCCATATCCCGATCTGGAAGGACGGCATCGCGGTCGGTTTCATCGATCTCGCGCTCGAACGCGCGTTCCTTTATCGCGAGCATGCGCCGAGCGAGGTGTTGACGATGCCGGCGGAGGAATCGAATCGCGAGAAGGAAGCGCGCTATTCGATGCTGGAGAAGCTCGCGGATTATGACGACTCGCTCATGGAGGATCTGCTCTCCGATCTCGAGCCGCCGCGCGACCGGGTGTTCGAAGACCTCGCGAAAGAATTGCGCGGCGGGCATGTCGCGCCCGTGCTGATCGGCGCGGCGGAGCGCGGCAATGGCGTGACGCGACTTCTGAAGGCGTTGCGCCACGAGGCGCCGGGCATCGCCGCGACGCGCGGACGGCTCGGCGTCGACAGCGTCGGCGATCCGCTGGCGCAGGTGATGCGCACGATCCACACCAGCCATGGCGGCAAGCTCTCCGTGGCGCGCGTGCTGCGCGGGACCATCAAGGACAACGACACCATCGTCGGCTCGCGCGGACAGGAAGCGCGCATCGGCGGAATGTCGCGCATGACCGGCGCCAGCGTCGCGAAAGTTCCGCAGGCGGAGGCGGGCGACACCGTCGCGTTCGGCCGGCTCGATCCGATCGCGACCGGCGATGCGATCGCGGTTTCGGCGCAGCGGCCGTCGTCGGTTCTTTCCGTCGCGCCGCCGGAGCCGGTGCATACGATCACCGTCGCTGCCAAGGAGCGCAAGGACGAGGTGCGCCTGTCGGCGGCGCTGGCGAAGCTCGCCGACGAGGACCCCTCGCTGATGATCCAGCATGTCCCCGAACTTGGCGAGTTGCGCCTTCACGGGCAGGGCGAAATGCATCTGCGCGTCGCGATCGAACGGCTGGAAGGACGCTTCGGCGCGACGGTGACGACGGGCAAGCCGAGCGTCGGCTACCGCGAGACCATCCGCGCGCGGGTGAGCGAGCGCGGGCGCCATCGCAAGCAGTCGGGCGGCCACGGTCAGTTCGGCGACGTGGTGATCACGGTCGAGCCGCTGGAGCGCGGCGAGGGCGTCGTCTTCGCGGACACGATCACCGGCGGCGTGGTGCCGAAACAGTATATCCCGTCGGTGGAGGAGGGGGTGCGCGCCTTCTGCGCCCGCGGGCCGCTCGGATTCCCGGTGGTCGACGTGAAGGTGACGCTGACGGACGGCTCCTATCACACGGTCGACTCCTCGGACATGGCGTTCCAGCAGGCGGCGCGCATCGGCATGAGCGAGGCGATGCCGAAGGCGAAGCCGGTGCTGCTCGAACCCGTGATGGCGATCGACATCCTGACGCCCTCGGACGGGACCTCGCGCGCGAGCGCGATGGTGACGGCGCGGCGCGGCCAGATTCTCGGCTACGATTCACGACCGGGTTGGGAGGGATGGGACGTGCTGAAGGCGCAGATTCCTGAATCCGAAATGAGCGGCCTGATCGTCGAGCTGCGCTCGGCGACCGCCGGCGTCGCGACCTTCACCGCCCAGTTCGATCATCTCGCCGAGCTGACGGGCAAGCCGGCCGAGCATGTGGTCGCCGCGCGGGCGCTGGAGCGCGCGCACTGACATGGCGCATGGCGCGGCCGAGAAGCCGCGCCATCTTGTTTCGCCGCATTGGCGCGCTACGTTGCCGGCAACGACCAAAGCGAGGGGAAATGTCCGTCAGCGCCGCAACCGAACCTCCCGCCGCCGCCGCGCGGCCCTGGTTTTCGTCCTATCCCGAAGGCGTTCCGCAGGAGATCGACGTGGCCGCCGTGGGCGGCCTGATCGACCGCATCAATCGCAGCATCGTCACCTATGCCGACCGCGACGCGTTCGAGAGCTTCGGCGTCAATTTCACCTACGGCGCCGTCGCGGCGCAGGCGAAGGCGTTCGCCGGCTGGCTGCAGAAGCAGGGTCTCGACAGGGGCGACCGCGTCGCGCTGATGATGCCGAACGTGATGGCCTATCCGATCGCGCTGATCGGAACGCTGATGGCGGGCTGCGTCGTGGTCAACGTCAATCCGCTCTACACGCCGCGCGAGCTTGAGCATCAGCTCAAGGATTCCGGCGCGCGCGCCATCGTCGTGCTGGAGAATTTCGCGCACACCGTCGAAGCGACGCTGCCGCACGCGCCGGTCGAGCGCGTCGTCGTCGCCTCGGCGGGCGACGCGCTCGGCTTCAAGGGCGCGATCATCAGCTTCGTCGCGCGCCACATCAAGAAGCTCGTGCCGCGTTACGAGATTCCCGGCGCCGTCTCCTTCAAGGCTGCGCTCGCCTCGAAGGCGCCGTTCAAGCCCGCGACGATCGCGCCGGAGGACATCGCCTTCCTGCAATACACCGGCGGCACCACCGGCGTCTCGAAGGGCGCGACGCTCACCCATCGCAACGTCGCCGCCAACATCGCGCAGGTGGAGGCGTGGTTTGCGAGTTCGATGGCGAAGACGGACGGGCAGCCGGTGATGGTGACGGCGCTGCCGCTCTATCACATCTATGCGCTCACCTGCTGCTGCTTCTATCTCTTCGCGCTCGGCGGCAAGAATCTGCTGATCGCCAATCCGCGCGACATTCCGGGCTTCATCAAGACGCTGCGCCATTCGCGCTTCACGTGCTTCTCGGGCGTGAACACGCTCTACAACGCGCTGGTGCATCACCCCGACATTGGCAAGGTGGATTTCTCGAAGCTGACGATGGCGTCCGCCGGCGGCATGGCGATGCAGTCGGCGGTGGCGAAACAGTGGAAGGCGCGGACGGGCGTGCCCGTCACGGAGGGCTACGGCCTTTCCGAGACCTCGCCGGTGCTGACCACCAACCGGCCGGACATCGTCGATTTCACCGGCACGATCGGCTTCCCGCTGCCCTCGACCGACATCGCGATCCGCGATCCCGCGACCGGCGCCGAGGTGAGCCAGGGCGAGCCCGGCGAGCTCTGCGCGAAGGGGCCGCAGGTGATGGCGGGCTACTGGAACAGGCCCGACGAAACCGCGCGCGCAACCACCAACGACGGCTATTTCCGCACCGGCGACATCGCGGTGATGAATGCGGACGGTTCGTTCCGCATCGTCGACCGGCTGAAGGACATGATCATCGTGTCGGGCTTCAACGTCTATCCGAACGAGGTCGAGGAGGTGCTGTCGCAACATCCGGGCGTGCTGGAGGTCGCGGTGGTCGGGCAGCCGGACGAGCATTCGGGCGAAGCGGTGGCGGCCTATGTGGTGAAGCGCGATCCGGCGCTGACCGAGCAGGCGCTGCGCGACTATGCGCGCGAGAATCTCGCCGGCTACAAGCGGCCGAAGACGATCGTGTTCCGCGATTCGCTGCCGAAGACGAATGTGGGGAAGGTGTTGCGGCGGGCGCTGAGGGAGGAGGCGGCGGGGTGAGCGCGTTTCGTACGCCTCTTCCCAGCAATTCGTCATCGCTTCCCTGACGCGGCGATTCGGTTTTCAGGTTCACGACATGGGCTGGACGCCCCGGCTTGACGCCGGGCATGCCGAAGCGGCGATAGCGCGGCCAGAGCGTTGATCGTCTGCGAAGACGCGAGAGACTTTCGTAACAGAGCAGCGCGCGACCGCCTTTGGCGCGATTGTTGAACCGCCTCCGCTGCGCTCACTCCATCGCGGCGGCGGAGTGGCCGGGGCCCGGCGCGCTCTTTGGCCGGCGCAGCAGGAACACCAGCGGCATGCAGCAGAGGGTGAGCAGCATCATCACGTAATAATCGTTCGCATAGGCGATGATCGTCGCCTGGCGCGTCACCTCGCCGTCGAGCGCCATGCGGCCGGCGGTGGTTCCGAGATTCCAGTATTTCTGGATCTCGGGATGCTGGAGCGCCTGGTTGAACGGCGTGACATGGGTCGACAGTTCCGCATGCATCACCTGTCCGCTGCGGGCGAGCAGGAAGATCACGATCGAAATGCCGATCGATGAGCCGATGTTGCGGATGAGGCTGAACAGGGCCGCGCCCTGAACGCGGTATTTGGGATCGAGCGTGGCGAAGGCGATCGTCGACAGCGGCACGAACAGGAAGCCGAGGCCGAAACCCTGCAATACGCCGGTGCGGATCAGCGCGCCCTTGTCGACGTCGGGCGTGAAGCCCGTCGTTTCCCACAACGCCACCGCGAGCAGGCAGAGCCCGAACGTCAGGAAGATTCGCGGATCGACTTTGCCCGACAGCCGGCCGATCAGCATCATCGCCGTCATCGTGCCGAGACCGCGATGATGCACGATCAGGCCGGCCTGCAGCACGGGATAGCCCATGAGATTCTGCAGGAACGGCGTCTGCAGCGCCAGGGTCGAGAACAGGATCATGCCGACGACGAAGATGAAGCCGACGCCGACCGCGAAATTGCGGTCGCGGAACATGTTGGGATCGACGAACGGCGCTTTCGTCGTGAAGGTGTGGACGATGAACAGGTAAAAGGCGAGCGCGGCGATCGCGGCTTCAGTGACGATCTCGAGAGACGAAAACCAGTCGAGCTGCTCGCCGCGATCCAGCATCATCTGCAGCGCGCCGATGAAGAGAGAGAGCGTGATGAAGCCCGTCCAGTCCAGCGGCGCGCGCGACAGTTTCGATTCCGACAAGGCGGCGGACAGGCCGATGAAAGCGAGGACGCCAACCGGAAGATTGATGTAGAAAACGTAGCGCCAATTGTAATTCTCGGTGAGGAAGCCGCCGAGCGTGGGTCCCAGAATGGGGCCGACCATCACGCCCATGCCCCACAGCGCCATCGCCGAGGCGTGCTTCTCGCGCGGATAAGCGTCGAGCAGAACCGATTGCGACATCGGCACCAAAGGCGCGCCGAACACGCCCTGCAGCAGGCGGAACAGCACCATCTGCTCCAGCGTCTGCGCCGCGCCGCACAGCAAGGATGCGACGGTGAATCCGGCGACGGCTGTCAGAAATATCTTCTTGCGGCCGAAGCGCGCGGTCAGAAAACCGGTCAGCGGCATCGCGATCGCCGACGACACGATATAGGAGGTCAGCACCCAGCTGATCTGATCCTGCGTCGCGGAGAGCGACCCCTGCATGTAGGGCAGCGCGACGTTGGCGATCGTCATGTCGAGCGCCTGCATCACCGTCGCCAGCATCACGCAGGCGGTGATCAGCGTCCGTTGTCCGTCGGCGGGCGCAGCTTGGGCGGCCGCCATGGCTCAGAGTCCGAGAAGATGGCGAAGCGCGGCGAACAGGCCGCCAAGCGAGCGCCGCTCCCCGGTTTCGATCTCGACATTCGCGCTCATGCCCGAGCGCAATTGCGGCGCGCCCTCCACATGATCGACATGCAGCCGCACCGGCACGCGCTGGACGATCTTGATCCAGTTGCCCGACGAGTTCTGGGCCGGCAGCACGGAGAACTCCGCGCCCGTCGCCGGACTGATGCTGGCGACGGATGCGCTCCATTCGCGGCCGGGATAGGCGTCGATCGTAACATGCGCCTTCGCGCCCGGCTTCACGCCGGCGAGATCCGTTTCCTTCGGGTTGGCGTCCACCCAGACATCGTCGGAGCCGACGATGGAGAAGGCCGGCTGGCCGGCGGCGAGATATTGTCCGATCTGCAGCGAGGACACGTTCGCCGCAATGCCGTTGATCGGCGCGACGATCGTGGCGAGCGACAGGTTGCGGCGCGCGCCGTCAACCTGCGCCTGAGCGTTCCGCACGCGCGGATTGCCGCCGACATCGCTCGCCGCGTCGCCGCCGAGCTGGGCGAGAACGGTTTCCGCTGAGCGCTGGGCCACGGTTACACGCTCGCGCGCGGCGTCCAGATCATGCTTGGCCTGATCAAACAAAGTCTGGCTCGACACGCCGCGCTTGATCAGATCCTGCTGGCGCTGGAAAGCGGTCTCATAGAAGGCGACGTCGATCTTCGCCTGCTCGATCTGCGCGATGTTCTGGCGATAGGTCGCCTGCAGCGTCATGATCTCGTTGCGCGTCGCGCCAAGCTGCGCCTCGGCGGCGGCCAGAGCGATGCGATAGGGCGCATCGTCGATGCGAAAGATCACGTCGCCCTTTTTGACGCCCTGGTTTTCGTGGACGGGAATGTCGCTCACGGCGCCAGAAATCTGCGTGGCGATGTTCAGTTTGTCGGCGCGCACATAGGCGTTGTCGGTCGAGACGTAGCGGCCGCCGAGCAGGTAGAATCCAAGCGCCGCCGCGATGACGACGACGGGGCCCAGCAGAAGCAGGACGCCGCGCAGGCGCGACCGGCGCGCGGGCGGCGCGGCGGCGAGGGCGGGCGCTTCTCCCGCCGGGGCGACGCGCGGCGGACGCTCCGCAGTCGGAGCCGGCGCCTTCGCGCTGGGAAGCTCGTGAATCTTGGCGCCGCCCGCATGCGTCGTCGCATCGACGGCAGGCGGGCGGGTCGCGCCGGGATCGTCGTTCGCGGCGGGTTCAGGCATCGGCCGACTCCATCGTCTGCAGCTCTGGCGGCCGCGCGCAGGCTTCTGACAGATTGTTGCGGATTATTTCGAGAATTCTGACGACCTCGTCCCGCCTCGCCGGGCTGACGGCGGTCAACGCTTCGTCCCGGGTGGCCATGCCGATCTCGTGCAGGCGTTCAAGCTCGGGGCCCGCCTGGGCGGTGAGATGAAGCCGCCAGGCGCGACGGTCCTTCGGGTCGGGCCGGCGCTCGACCAGACCGGCCTTCTGGCAACGGTCGACCAGCCGAACCAAGGTGATCGGCTCGACGTCCATCAATTCCGCGAGCGCGCCCTGCTGAATGCCTTCGTTTCGCTTGAGCACGAACAGAAGCTGCCACTGAGCCCGGGAGAGGCCCAGCGCCCGGGTCCGCTGCTCGAACCTTTTGCGCATCAAGCGCGCACAATCATGCAGCAGGAAGCCGATCGGGGGAGGCTGGTTGGGGTGGGTCGTCATTGCAGACGGCATATATAAGCATGCTTATCATATGCAAGACGGAGGCGGAATTGCTGCGATGCAAAATACTCAGGGCGGGCTGAAGCGAAGGCCGCCCATCGCCGGCTCGTGATTTGGCGCGAGTCCGCCTCTCCGCTATCTCTGGACGGGTGACAGGGAGGAATTCATGCTTGTTCGGTTCCGCAAGGGCTGGGAAATCCCGGAGACGGACGCCACCCCCGAGAGCCTGTTCAGCAATCGTCGTCAGGCGCTTGCCGGCCTGGGCGCGATCGGCGCGACGGCGCTCGCGGGGCGCGGAGCCCGCGCGCAGGACGCCGATCCTTCGGCCGATCTCTATCCCGCCAAACGCAACGACAAGTTCGTCCTCGATCGCGAGATAACGCCGGAGCAGATCAACGCGAACTACAACAATTTCTACGAGTTCGGGTCCTACAAGCGCGTCGCCAAGGAGGCGCAAGCGCTGAAAATCCGTCCCTGGACGGTCAAGATCGATGGCATGGTGGAAAAGCCGGTCGAGTTGGGTATCGACGACATCGTCCGGCGCATGCCGCTCGAAGAACGGCTTTACAGGCATCGCTGCGTGGAGGCGTGGTCGATGGCGGTGCCCTGGACCGGGTTTCCGCTCAGGAGCCTGCTCGACCTCGCCCGACCGCTCGGATCGGCGAAATATGTCCAGTTCAAGACGTTCCTCAATCCGTCGATCGCGCCGGGCCAGAAGGAGACCTGGTATCCGTGGCCCTATGTCGAGGGCGTGACGATCGAGGAATCAGCGAACGACCTCGCGTTCCTTGTGACCGGCGCTTACGGCAAGCCGCTGCTGAAACAATTCGGCGCGCCGATCAGGCTGGCCTTGCCGTGGAAATACGGCTTCAAGCACATCAAATCGATTGTTCAGATCACTCTCACGGACAAGCGGCCGAAAAGCTACTGGGAGGCGTTGCAGGATTCCGAGTACGGTTTCTGGGCCAATGTGAATCCGGCTGTGCCGCATCCGCGCTGGAGCCAGGCCACCGAAGAGGTGCTCGGCGCCGGCAAGCGCGTTCCAACGCAGCTCTTCAACGGTTACGGCGAGTTTGTCGCGCACCTCTACAAGGGACTCGAGAAAGAGAATTTGTATATGTGAAAAGAAAAGGCCGGACATGAAACATGCCCGGCCAAAGGTGGAAGGGCCGGCGCAAGCGCCAAGCCCTTTCGAGGGGAACGATCAGAACGAAACTCGACGCCGGGAGGAGGTGCGGAGCGATCGTTCCGATCGCATTGATAAATAACTGATCACCAATGGCAGGCAATCTGCCTCGTCTCATGGCAGCTATGCGCGACGCACGTCTCGCGACTTTTTAGTCAGTTGCGTACGACTTTTCCCCATAGCTTCGCGATCAATAAGTCCAGCGCTGCGCCTTGCTGACAAGAAAGTCGCGAAACACCTGCACTCTCGCCACATTCTTCATTTCGGACGGATAGACGAGATAACTCTCGAGCGCCGGCATCTCGGCGAATTGAAGCACCTGAACGAGATTGCTGGGCTGATCGACGAGATAATCCGGTAAAACCGCGATGCCCATCGATTTTTCGACGGCGATCTTGAGCGCGGTGACGCTGTTCACAGTCAGAACGGCCTGACGCGCGTCGCGCGCGTCGCGTCCCAACGTCGGCAGCCAGTTGATCTGCGCAAGATAGTTCGGTTCGGTTCCGCCGAATGCGATAATTTTATGATCATCGAGCGCTTCCAGATTTTCCGGACGCCCGTAACTCTTGATGTAATCCTGCGATGCGTAAGCGTGGAAATGAACGGTGAAGAGTCGACGCTGGATGAGATCGGGCTGCGTCGGCTGCCGCAGGCGCAGCGCCACATCCGCCTCGCGCATCGCCAGATCGAGTTCTTCGTTCGTGAGAATCACATCGATCCGGATATCGGGGTATTGCTGCGCGAACTCGGATAGGCGGGGCGTGAGCCAGTGGGTGCCCAGTCCCAGGGTGGTCGTGACCTTCAGATCGCCGTTCGGCTGCTCCCGGCTGTCGTGAAGCCGCGCGCGGGTGGCGTCGAGCTTCTGCACCATTTCCTTCGCGGCGCGATAAAGCAGTTCGCCCTGCTCGGTAAGGATCAGCCCGCGCGCGTGGCGATGGAAAAGCGGCGCCTTCAGGTCCCGTTCAAGGGCGGAGACCTGACGGCTCACGGCGGACTGGGAAAGGGAGAGCTGGTCGCCGGCGTGCGTGAAGCTGCCCGCCTCCGCCGCGACGTAGAACACCCGCAATCGATCCCAATCCATGCGCTCCCCCTGTTATCGTTCGGCGCGGCCAAACGCCGTCCGGCCTCGGCGCCGGTTCGCATCCCTCGATCGGGCGTGACGGGAAACAGTCGGCTGCAGCTCGGCCGATCGACATAGCATGCGCGAGGTGCATAAGTGCGCCGCGAGCGATGCAATCGTCAATCAAGAATTTGCGAAATCACAAGAATTTCGCGGTTCATAACGGATGTTGATGGATTTTTTCACAGTAATTGATTTCATGTCCTGCGCTGCGCCAAGGGTCGGCGGCGGCCGCAGGCTGCGACGTCGTCGCGCCATCATTTCCCGATATTGCGCCGTTATATTGAGAGCCTACAGTCAGCCATCCGGTTGTCATGATCTTCGGCTGAATCGCTTGGGTTTGTTTCCGCCCCCAACCGCCGAACCCCGCTACAAGGAGTCGCCATGTCCCTTCAATCAAAAGTCGCCGTCGTCACCGGATCGACCAGCGGAATAGGTCTCGCTCTCGCCAGAACGTTCGCCAAGGACGGCGCCAACGTGGTCATCAACGGGTTCGGCGACGCAGCCGCCATCGAGAAGGAGCGGGCTGGAATCGAGAGCGAGTTCGGCGTCAAATGTCTCTATTCGCCCGCGGACATGTCGAAGGGCGAGCAGGTGACGGAGATGATCAGAACGGCCGAGAAGCAATTCGGCCGCGTCGACGTGCTGGTGAACAATGCGGGCATCCAGCATGTCGCGCCGATTGAGGATTTTCCGGACGACAAGTTCGAGGCCATCATCCGCATCAATCTCCTCGCCGCGTTCTATGCGACGAAAGCCGCCGTTCCGGGCATGAAGGCGCGCGGGTGGGGCCGCATCATCAACACCGCGTCAGCGCACGCGCTTGTCGCTTCGCCGTTCAAGTCCGCCTATGTCGCGGCCAAGCACGGCATCGCTGGCCTGACCAAGACCGTCGCGCTCGAAGTCGCGACCCATCACATCACGGCAAACGCGATCTGTCCGGGGTATGTCTGGACGCCGCTGGTCGAGCATCAGATTCCCGACACGATGAAGGCGCGCAACATGACCAAGGAGCAGGTCATCAGCGATGTGCTGCTGGAGGCGCAGCCGACGAAGGAGTTCGTCACCGTCGATCAGATTTCCGCTCTGGCCCTGTTCCTGACGTCCGACGCTGCGGCGTCGATCACCGGAGCGATGCTGTCGATCGACGGCGGATGGACCGCCCATTGAGCGACGGCCGCAAACAGATCTCGCTAGCCCTGCAAGGCGGAGGCGCGCATGGCGCCTTCACCTGGGGCGTTCTCGACGAAATCCTGAAAGACGGCCGGATCGCGATCGAGGCGATCTCCGGCACCAGCGCCGGCGCGGTCAACGGCGCTCTCGTGGTCGACGGCTGGAGCGAAGGCGGAGCGGAAGGCGCGCGGAAGGAGCTCGATTCATTCTGGCGGGCGATCAGCGCCGATTCGCTGTGGTCCTCCGGCCAAAGGGATCTCCTCGGTCGTTTCCTGTCCGGCGCCTCGCCCGCGTCCTCGCTCGCGACGGCCTGGTTCGACTGGATCTCGACCTTCGCGAGCCCTTACGATTTCAATCCGATCAATCTCAATCCGATGCGCGACATTCTCAATCGGCAGATTGATTTCGCCCGCATGCAGAAGGAGGACGGCGTCAAGCTGTTCATCTCGGCGACGAATGTCCGCACGGGAAAGATCAAGGTCTTCGAACGAAAGGACATCACCGCCGATCACATCATGGCGTCCGCCTGTCTGCCGATGATGTTTCAGGCTGTCGAAATTGGCGGGGAGGCTTACTGGGACGGCGGCTATATGGGAAATCCGGCGCTGTTTCCGCTTTTCTATTCGACGGCGGCTGACGACGTTCTGCTGGTTCAGCTCAACCCGATCATGCGCAAGGAGATTCCGCGCACGGCGCGAGAAATCCAGGACCGCATGAACGAGATCACTTTCAACGCCACGCTGCTGCGGGAGTTTCGCGCCGTCGAATTCGTGCAACGCCTTGTCGATCAGGGCGTGCTGCCGCGCGACAGATACAAGCGCGTGCGCATGCACAGGATCGACGCCGACAAGGCGCTGAAAGATTTCGGCGCGTCGACGAAAATGGACTCCCGTTACGACTTTCTGCTGACGCTCAAGAGGGCCGGGCAGCGCGCGGCGCGCCACTGGCTGGCGAAGCACTTCGACGACCTCGGCGTCCGCGAGACGCTGATCCTTCGCGACGAGATCGCGTGACGGCTCGAACCTGTCTGTCAGCCGGCGACGCCAAGTCAACGCATATGAAAGCTCTCGGCGACCGATGCGTCGAGGACGAGATCGTCGCAGGAGCCGAGCAGCCAGAGCGTCCTGACGTCGAGCCGCAGCAGAGGCCGCTCCCACCACCGATCAATCAACGATTTCAATTCGGCCGTTTCCTCGGGAGCGAGATCGTCAATGAAATTGTAGAGCCCGACGAGGTAGAGATCGGTCGCTTTCTGACCGAGCGTCTGCTGTACGACCTGAAGCGCGTTCGCGCCGCCCCGGCGTTCGGGATAGACGCGCAGATAAAGCCGGCCGATGTTGATGTTTCCCGAAAACAGGCCGCGCAGCTCGATCGCGAATGAATCGATCTGACCGATCCTGCGTCGAAGGCCGTCGGCGAGTCCGGCGGCAGGCTCTCCCACCGCGAGCGAACCGCAGAGCGTCGCGTGCAGGCGCGAACGACGACGCGGAATCAGATCCCATGCGATTTTTTTCGAGAAGGAGGCCGCGCGACACTCGGCATCCATCGCCTTGAACGCGGGGGAGGCGTCGAGCGCATCCGGATCAACCGGAATCACGAGTGAAAACACGCGCGGGTGGCGGCCGCGGTCGTAATGGGCGCCGTCGCGACGCATCACGGCGCCGGGATGATCCGGAGCGACGAGGGGCAGATGCGCGAGCCGGTATGCGTCGTCCATGAGCAGCGGCTCGCCCGCCGTCAGCGCGCCGCGGCTGCGGCGATAGCCGAGCTCGGAGTCGTCGCAGAAGGCTCGCGCGGTCTCGTTCATCGCATTGTCCGGTGAAAGGTCAGTCGGCCTGTAAGCCGGGTTCTGGATGGCCGTCGAGCTTGCGCCCGACCGCGTGGCGACCATTCCTCTGGGACGTCCGTCGCCGGACGCCTCAAGCAACCAACCCGGACGACGATCCGGAGAGATCTGCGGCGGTCGCCCGCCGCGCGTCGTCCCTATTCGGTTTTGCTCCCGACGGGGCTTGCCGTGCCGCTTCCGTTGCCGGTCGCGCGGTGCGCTCTTGCCGCACCGTTTCACCCTTACCCGCGCAAGCGCGGGCGGTCTGTTCTCTGTGGCGCTATCCCTGGGGTCGCCCCCGCCGGACGTTATCCGGCGTCGTTTCTCCGTGGAGCCCGGACTTTCCTCGACCCGAAGGGCCGCGGCCGCCCGGCCGACTGACAGGCCGGACATGCCGGCGCGCGCGATGAAAATCAAGAGGGCGAGGTCAGAAAGCGTTTGCGGTCTTGTCGGCCATCAAACTCTTCACCCGCGCGCAATAAAGGCGGGCGTGCGGGCTCATGCGCGTGGTCCGAAGGCCGCCCTGATAGCGCATGATGGCGCCGCAGGTGTCGCCGTTGGCCATGCGGTAGGCGCGGGCGAGATGCTTGACGCCGACGCTCGCGTTGGTCTCGGCGTCGAGCAAACCCTGCGCAGAACCGCCATAGCCTTCGCCGCGGGCCGTCTGGAGCTTGATCTGCATGAGGCCGAAATTGCCGGCGTGAGCAGCGCGTGGATTGTAGCGGCTCTCGATGCGAGCCACGGCATCGGCCAGCGCGGGCGGGATCCCGTGAATGGCCGCGTGCTTGGCGATGATCTTGCGGACGCCTGTCGCGGCGGCCCACTCCTCATCCGTCTGACGGCCGGCGCGGCGCGAACGAGGCTTCTCGACGGCTGGTTCTTCCTTCACTTCCGGGGCCGCGGTCTGTTCCGCCTGCTGCTCCTCGCTTGTGTCGGACGCCGTGGCGCGGGCCAGCGACGCAGCATCGAACTGGGCGTAGGCGGCGGGCGACATCGTGGCGAAACCGAGAAAGACGAAGAGCGAGAGAAGCGGACGATGCGACAATGGGCCGGCTTTCGGTTGTTGCGAAGGCGGCAGCCCTGACGGCGCATTGTGGCGCGGACGGGGCAACGACAAAAAGCGCCTTTTGGCTTTGCGCGCTCTCAGGTCGCTTTGCGCGGGCTCCAGAGCACGATGTGTTGGAATTTTGTCACGGTCGGGGAACGATCGGCCGTTCCGGACGTTAACAACCCGAAAAGTGCGGCGGCGCACATCGCATTGCATTTGAACGTTCAAGTTCAGCAAGCTACCATCGCTGAACGTCAAGGTCCGTTGGCGTTTTGAAACCCGAGGAACACCCATGAAGAAATTTGTCACCCTCGCCTCCGTCGGTCTGCTGGGGCTTTCCGTGGCCGCCTGCAACACGCCGAGCGAGCGCGGCGTGGGCGGCGCTCTCATCGGCGGCGCGACCGGCGCGGCGATCGGCGGACTTGCGACCGGCAGGGCCGGCGGCGCGCTTGTCGGCGGCCTGATCGGCGCTGCAGCGGGCGGCGTGATCGGCGCTTCGACCGCCGCCTGCCCCGATGGCTATGTGCTGGTCCGCGACCGTCGCGGTCGCGACGTCTGCGCTCCGCGCTACTGATCTGTTAACGGACCAGGGCCGGCGTCATGCCGGCCAGGGAAGGCCGCGCCGCCAGCGCGGCCTTTCTTTTGGCCGGGGCGTCTGTCCGGTTGCGCGCGTCGCGCAATTCACGGCAATGTGCGCATGATTTTGCAGCCGCCTCGCGGCTGCTGTTGTAATCCTCTTCGCGATGAGTTCGACGACCGCGCCCCAGACCGCCATCCGCCGCGCGGCCGTCCTTCCGCCATGGCGGGATCGCGCCGGCCGGCTGTCGCCGCTCAAGCTCGTTGTTTTTCTCGCGCTTTTGCTTCCGGGTCTCTGGATCCTGCTGCAATGGCGCCTCGACTGGCTCGGGTCGAAGCCGATCACCGAGGCGCTGCATCAGTGCGGCCTGTGGGCGGCGCGGCTGCTCGGCGTCACCCTGGCTGTGACGCCCTTCCGCTACATCGGGAACTGGCCCAAGCTCTTCCTCGTCCGCCGCATGCTGGGCCTTGGCGCATTGGCTTACGCCATTCTGCATGTGTCGCTCTATGTCGTGCAGGAAGCCTATGACGTTCCGCATGTGCTGTCGGAGATCGTGCTTCGCTTCTATCTGACGATCGGCGCCATCGGCGTCGTCGGCCTCATCATCCTCGGCGCGACCTCGACGGACGCGACGATCCGCAGGATGGGCGCGGCGTGGCATCGGCTGCACCTGCTGATCTATCCGATCTCGGCGCTCGCGCTGCTGCACTTCTTCATCCAGACCAAGATCAACGTCTATGAGGCGGTGCTGACGACCGGACTGTTCGTCCTGCTCATTCTCTACAGGCTGATGCGGCGCTTCGGGCTTGCCTACACGCCCCTGTCTCTTCTCGCGGCGGCGGCGGCTGGCGGCGCATTGACGATGGCGATCGAGGCGCTCTGGTACGGGTTGGCGACCGGCGTGCCGGGTCTCGCGGTGCTGAAGGCCAATCTGAATTTCGACATCGCCATCCGCCCCGGCTGGTGGGTGGCGCTGGCCGGCGCCGGCGTCGCGCTGCTGCGGCTGGCGCGCCCCGCTCCGCCATCGCGCCAGCGCGGCTGACGAACCTTCGAGCCTGACCGACGATCTCGGGTTTTCCGCCTCCCCGGAGGCGTTTCGCGCGTTCGCCCGCGCCCCTCTCAATGCTTCGTTAACCCTAAAGGATTCTGATCCGTGGAGGGCGCGCGTCTGCTTCGAAAAGGCCGTCGACTCGCCGCGCGAACTATGAACGGTTCATTGACGCCCAAAGTATCCCATGCTATCCCAAATCATCCCGCTTCGGACTGAGCGACCTATCGCTACGCCGGCAGCCGCCCGAGACGGCCGGCGGCAGGCGCGCCTTTCGCGAGCGGACTGCGGATCGACGGCTGGCGAGGGGGCCTCGTGCGCTGCGCGCGATCCGGCGTCGTGCTGCGTCTTCTGGAATGGATCGCTTCTTGTCCCATGTGACGATGCGGCTGGACGCCAAGGGGCGGGTCTCCGTTCCCGCCTCCTTTCGCGCGGCGCTCGCCCGGGACGGCTACGAGGGGCTCTATGTTCATCCCTCGCTGGACCGGCCGGCGCTCGACGCCGGCGGAAACGGTCTGATCCGGGAGATCGAGACCTTGCTCTCCCGCTACGATTCCTTTTCGGAGGCCTGGGAGGTCTTCTCGACCGCGCTGCATGGCGACAGCGAACAGCTCAAGATCGACGGGGAGGGGCGGGTGCAACTCTCCGAACGGCTGAAAGAACGGGCCTTCATTCGCGACGAGACGACCTTCGTCGGTCTCGGCCACAAATTCCAGTTCTGGGAGCCGCAACGTTTCGCAGCGCATCGCGCCGAGGCCACGGAGAAGGTGCGCGCGTACCGGCGCGAGCTTGGCTCGCGTCCGCCTTCCGGAGCGCGGGATTCATGACGGGCCGCGGCGCGGGACCCTCCTCCCACGCTGCTGGTGGACCGGTTCGTCACGTTCCCGTGCTCCGGAAGGAGTCCATCGAAGCGCTCGCGCTTCACGCCGGCGGCGTCTATCTCGACGGCACATTCGGCGCGGGCGGCTATTCACGCGCGATCCTTGAAGCGGAACCCTCCTGCCGCGTCATCGCCGTCGATCGCGATCCGGACGCCATCCGCTCCGGCGCCGCGCTGGCCGATGAATTCAGCGGCCGCTTCGTTCTCGTGCAAGGGCGTTTCGGCGATCTCGACCGGATCGCGCAGACGCAAGGCGCTGCGACGCTCGACGGCGTCGCGCTCGATGTCGGCGTCTCCTCCATGCAGTTCGACGAAGCGCAGCGCGGGTTTTCCTTCCGCTTCGACGCGCCGCTCGACATGCGCATGGAGCAGTCGGGCCGCTCGGCCGCCGATATCCTTGCCGAGGCGAGCGAGGAGGAACTGGCCGACATCCTCTACCATTTCGGCGAGGAGCGCCGCGCGCGCGCCTTTGCGCGCGCCATCGTCGCACGCCGCAAAAGCGCGCCCGTCGCGACGACGCGGGAGCTTGTTGATCTGATCACCACCATCGAGCGGCCGCGACCCACCATGATTCATCCGGCGACGCGCACGTTTCAGGCGCTGCGCATCGCCGTGAACGACGAGCTCGGCGAACTCGTTCGCGCGCTGCACGCGGCCGAGCGCGCGCTCACGCCCGGCGGGCGGCTCGCCGTCGTAACCTTCCATTCGCTCGAAGACCGCATCGTGAAGCAGTTTTTCGCATCGCGCTCCGGGCGCGGCGAAGCCGCGTCGCGGCGGCTGCCGGGCGAACCCGAGGCGGACGCGCCGACCTTCTCGCTCGTGACGCGCAAGCCGATCGAGCCCGGCGCGGCCGAAATCGAGTCAAACCCAAGAGCGCGATCGGCGCGCCTGCGCGCCGCGGCGCGCACGGCGGCGCCCGCGCGCGCGCCGGATCCGGCGATCGACATGCTTGCGCGCTTGCCGCAGCCATCCGTGGGGAGGCGCGCGTGATCCTGCGCATACTGCATATCGCCGCCGTCGGCGGGCTGATCTCTTCGGCGCTCTACGCGTACACGATCAAATATGAGACGACCTGGCGCGCGGAGGAGCTGATCAAGCTCAAGCACAAGGTGCAGCGAGAAAAGGACGCGATCGCGATCCTGCGCGCGGAATGGCAGCTTCTCAACCGGCCGGAGCGGCTTCAGGAACTGGCCAAGCAGTTTCCGCAGCTTGCTCCTCTCCAGCCGCACCAGATCGGAACGATCGCCGAGCTGCCCATGCGTCCGGAGCGCGGCGACGAGCTCGGCAAGAAGCTCGATCTTCTCGGCCTCGCGGCGCCGGCTGCTCCGCGGGACGTCACCGGTTCGATCGGAGCGGCGCGGCCCGCCGGCGGACGCGCTTCTCCGGGACAATAGCGCCGTCATGAAAAAGCCTGAAGACGTCTCCCCAAAGCCCTCCGTGAAGCGAACCCTGCTCAGCGCCCTACGCGGGCTGTTCCGGCTGCGCGCCGACAAAAGCTCCACCCGGCTGATCGTGTTGGGGCTGGGTTTTGTCGGCGTTTTCGGGGTGATCGCAGGCCGCGTCGCGCAACTGGCTGCAACGGCGCCGGAAACGACGGGCAGCATCTCGCGTTCGGCGGCGGCCGACATCTCCGCCGCGCGTCCGGACATCGTCGACCGGAACGGCGAACTGCTCGCGACCGACGTGAAGGTCTTTTCGGTTTTCGCGGAGCCGCGGAAAATCATCGACAAGGATGAGGCTGTCGAGCTTCTCACCGCCGTCATGCCGGATCTCAACGCGCGCGAATTGCGCGAGCGCATGAACCAGCGTCGCGGATTCATCTGGGTCAAGCGCGAGATCACGCCGCGCCAGCAGGCGGAGACCCACAGGCTGGGCATTCCAGGCATCGGCTTCCTGCCGGAGAACAAGCGCGTCTATCCAAACGGACCGGCGGCCGCGCATGTGCTTGGCTTCGCGAATGTGGACAATGTCGGAATCGCCGGAATCGAAAAGCATATCGACACGCTGGGTCTGCAGGATCTGAACGGCGCCGGGTTCGCGCTGTCGGCCCGCGACATGAATCCCATCCGCCTCTCGGTCGATCTGCGCGTGCAGCACGCGCTTCGCGACGAACTCGCCAAGGGACTCGAGAAATTCCGGGCCAAGGCGGCGTCCGCAGCGATCATGGACGTCAACAGCGGCGAGGTGATCGCGCTGGTGTCGCTGCCCGATTATGATCCGAACAATCCGGCGGACGCGCTGCAACCGGACAAGATCAACCGCATCAATGTCGGCGTGTTCGAGATGGGATCGACGTTCAAGGCGCTGACGACCGCCATGGCCCTCGATTCCGGAAAATTCAATCTGAATTCGATGATCGATTCGCGCGCCGGAACGCTGCGCTACGGAGGACGCGCGATCCACGACTACAATGGCGGCAAGAATCGCGCGCTCTCGATCCCCGAGATTTTCATCTACTCGTCGAATATCGGCTCGGCCAAGCTCGCGCTCGGCATCGGCGTCGATGGCCACAAGGAATTTCTGCGCAAGGCCGGCCAGCTCGAACGATTGATCACGGAGCTTCCCGAAAATGCGCGGCCCATCGTTCCGTCCCGCTGGTCGGAAGTGAACACGGCGACAATCGGATTCGGCCACGGGCTTGCGGTCGCGCCGTTGCAGGCGCTGTCCGCGGTCGCGGCGTTGACGAATGGCGGCGTTCTTTTGCCGCCCACCTTTCTGAAGCGCAGCGCCGAGGAAGCGAAGGCGCTCGGCTCGCGGCTGGTCAAGCCTGAAACCAGCGAAGCGATGCGGTATCTTCTGCGGCTCAACGCCGAAATGGGATCGGCGACGCGCGCGAACGTGCCCGGCTTCTATGTCGGCGGCAAAACGGGCACCGCCGAAAAGGTGATCGGCGGACGTTATTCAAAGAACAAAAATCTTGCAACCTTCATGGCGGTCGTGCCGGCGGACAAGCCGCGCTATCTGTTTCTGACGATTCTCGACGAGCCGCAGGCGATCAACGGCGCGGCGACGGGCGGTCTGACCTCCGCTCCCGTCACCGGCCGCATGATCGAGCGCATCGGTCCGATGCTTGGCGTCGAGCCCAGGTTCGAACCGCCGCGCCAGCCATTTCCAGGACTGGCGCGCTACCAGCTCAAGATTCAGCAATGAAGCTTGGCGCCCTCATCACGGACTGTCCGTCGCCATTCGACGACACGGACATCGTCGGCGTGACCGCCGACAGCCGCGCCGTGCAGCCCGGTTATCTGTTCGTCGCCGTTCCTGGCGTGAAAGCGAACGGCGCGCAGTTCATCCAGGACGCCGTCGCGCGCGGCGCAGCCGCCGTTGTGACTGAGGCGGACATGCAAGGCGCAGCCTCCGCCACAACGATCCGCGTGGCCGATGCGCGCGCCGCTCTCTCATCCATCGCCGCCCGCTTCCATCCCTTGCAGCCGGAGACGATCGTCGCCGTCACGGGCACCAGCGGCAAGACGTCGGTCGCCGAGTTCACGCGTCAGATCTTCGCCTCATGCGGACGCTCCTCCGCAAGCCTCGGCACGCTCGGCGTCATCAAGAGCGACGGCGCCGCCTATGGCTCGCTGACGACGCCAGACCCGGTCACGATCCATCGCACGCTTGATTCGCTCGCGCGCGAGGGCGTCACCCGCCTCGCGATGGAAGCGTCGTCGCACGGCCTCGATCAGAAGCGGCTCGACGGCGTGCGGTTGCGCGCCGCCGCGTTCACCAACCTTGGTCGCGATCACCTCGACTACCATCCCGACGTCGAATCTTATCTGGCGGCCAAGCTCCGTCTTTTCACCGACCTTCTTCCGGCCGACGGCGTCGCAGTGATCAATATGGACGGCGAGCGAAGCGCCGATGTCGTGAAGGCTGCGCAACGGCGCGAACTGAAGTTCGTCAGGGTCGGGCGTCGCGGCGCCGAGACTACGTTGGACAGCGTCGCGCGCGAAGGATTCGCCCAGCGGCTTGTCATTGCCAGCGGCGGCCGGAGCTGGCGGTTGCGGCTGCCCCTGATCGGCGAATTCCAGGGCGAGAACGCGCTCACCGCCGCGGGTCTCGCCATCGCCGCGGGCGAAGATCCGGACAATGTTTTCCCTGCGCTGCAGACGCTGCGCGGCGTTCCCGGACGGCTTGAGGTCGTCGGCGAAGCGCGCGGCGGCGTCGCGCTTGTCGATTATGCGCACAAGCCTGACGCGCTTGCCGCGGCGCTTGATGCGCTGCGCCCGTTCGCATCCGGCAGGCTGATCGTGGCGTTCGGCTGCGGCGGCGATCGCGACCGGGGCAAGCGGCCGTTGATGGGCGCCATTGCGGCGGACAAGGCGGATATCGTCATCGTGACCGACGACAATCCCCGCAGCGAAACGCCAGCCGCCATCCGGCGGCAAATTCTCGCGGCGGCTCCCGGCGCGCGCGAGATCGGCGACCGCGCCGAAGCGATCGGCGCGGCCGTCGGCATGATCGGCGCCGGCGACGTCGTCCTCATCGCGGGAAAGGGCCATGAAACCGGACAGATCATCGGCGATCGCACATTGCCGTTCTCTGATCGCGAGGCGGTCGCGGCCGCGTTGAGGGAGCTGGCTGCGTGACGCGCGCTTTATGGACTTCTGACGAGGCGATCGCTGCGACCGGGGCGACGGCGAGCGGCGCGATTCCGGAAACGCTCGCGGGCGTCTCCATCGATTCACGCACGATCAAGCCGGGCGAACTCTATGTCGCGATCAAGGGCGACGTGCATGACGGCCATGATTTCGCGCGCGCGGCGTTCGCCAACGGCGCGGGCGCGGCGCTTGTGAGCCGGGAGCGAGCGAGAGAACTTGCCGGCGCCGGGGCTCTTTTCGCGGTCGACGATCCGCTGCGAGGGCTCGAGGCGCTAGGCCGCGCGGCGCGGGCGCGCAGCGATGCGCGCGTGATCGCGGTGACGGGATCGGCCGGAAAGACGGGCGTGAAGGAAGCGCTGGGACTCGTGCTTTCCCGGCAGGGAGACACTCATTTTTCCGTCGCCTCGTTCAACAATCACTGGGGCGTGCCGCTGACGCTGGCGCGCATGCCGGCGAGCGCGCGCTTCGGCGTTTTCGAGATCGGCATGAATCACGCCGGCGAGATCACGCCGCTGACAGCGATGGTCCGACCGCATGTCGCGATCGTGACTGCGGTCCTGCCGGTGCATCTCGCTTATTTCTCGTCCGTGGACGCTATCGCCGACGCAAAGGCGGAAATCTTCTCGGGGCTCGAGCCAGGCGGCGTCGCGATCATCAACGCCGACCAGCCGCAGACGGACAGGCTGATCGCGCGCGCGGCGGAGCACGGCGCGAGGGTCGTTTTGTTTGGCGAGAGCGCGCGCGCCGAAGCGCGTCTTCTGTCAGTCGCTCTGCATGCGGACGGCTCTGATGTCGCGGCTTCGATCGATGGCGAGGCGGTGCGTTATTCGCTGCGCAATCCGGGCCGGCATGTCGCGATGAACAGCCTCGCGGTTCTCGCGGCGGCGCGCGCCGTTGGCGCCGATGTCGCGCGCGTCGCAGCCGATCTCGCCGAGGTTCCGCCGCCGACCGGGCGCGGCGCCCGCGAAATCATTCCCGTCGCGGGCGGCGCCGTCACGCTCATCGACGAAAGCTATAACGCTAACCCCGCCTCCATGCGCGCCGCGATCGAGAATCTCGGCCGCATCCGTGCGAAAGAGAGCGGCCGGCGCATCGCCGTCGTCGGCGACATGCTGGAGCTCGGCGACAGGGCGCGGGATTTTCACGCCGAGCTCGCATCGGCGATGAACGACAATGGCGTCGATCTCGTTTTCGCATGCGGGCCGATGATGCGCGCGCTATGGGACGAACTGCCGCCGTCGCGGCGCGGCGCCTACGCCGCCGATTCCGCCGCCCTGACCCCGGCCGTCATCGCGGCGATCGGCGCGCATGACATTGTCAGCGTCAAAGGTTCGCTCGGCAGCCGCATGGGACCGGTGGTCAAGGCGATCCGCGCGCGGCTGACGCCGCCAGCCAAGAACTGAGAACAGACGATGCTCACCCTGCTTGCGGAATACAGCGCGCATTTCCAGCCGCTCAACCTGTTTCGCTACATCACGTTCCGGACCGCCGGCGCCACGGTGACGGCGCTGCTGTTCGTTTTTCTGCTCGGCCCGTCGATGATTTCCCTGCTGCGCCTGCGCCAGGGCAAGGGCCAGCCGATCCGCGAGGATGGCCCGCAGTCGCATCTCGTGACTAAGAAAGGCACGCCGACCATGGGCGGGTTGATGATCCTGTCCGGGCTTGTCGTCTCGACGCTGCTGTGGGCCAACCCGCGCAGCGGCTATGTGTGGGTCGTTCTGCTGGTCACGATCGGCTTCGGAGCGATCGGATTTTATGACGACTATCTCAAGGTGACGAAGCAGTCGCATAAAGGCCTTTCGGGCAAGACGAGACTGGCGATCGAGGCGCTGATCGCCGCCGTCGCCTGCTATGCGATGATGAAGCTCTCCACGCCGCAGCTCGCAACCAAGGTCGCGGCCCCCTTCGTGAAGGATCTGCTGTTTGATCTCGGCTGGTTCTTCATTGCATTCGGCGCGTTCGTCATCGTCGCGGCGGGTAATTCGGTCAATCTCACGGACGGACTCGACGGGCTCGCGATCGTGCCTGTGATGATTTCCGCCGCGACGTTCGGTTTCGTCGCCTATCTCGCGGGCAACGTCATCTTCTCGAACTATCTCCAGATCAATTTCGTGCCGGGCGCCGGCGAACTCGCCGTGATCTGCGGCGCCATCATCGGCGCCGGTCTCGGCTTCCTCTGGTTCAATGCGCCTCCGGCGCAGATTTTCATGGGCGACACCGGGTCTCTCGCGCTGGGCGGGCTGCTCGGCTCGATCGCGGTCGCGACGAAGCAGGAGGTCGTGCTCGTGATCGTCGGCGGCCTGTTCGTCGTCGAGGCACTGTCCGTCATCATCCAGGTGTTTGTCTTCAAGCGCACGGGAAGGCGCGTTTTTCTCATGGCGCCGATCCATCATCATTTCGAGAAAAAGGGCTGGACCGAGCCGCAGGTCGTGATCCGCTTCTGGATCATTTCCGTGATCCTCGCGCTCGCCGCCCTTTCCACGCTCAAGCTGCGGTGAGCGGATGACGCCGGTCACGCACGCCAAGGGGCAGACGGTTGCGCTGTTCGGGCTCGGGGGCTCCGGGCTCGCGACCGCGCGCGCGCTCAAAGCGGGTGGCGCGCGCGTGATCGCCTGTGACGACAGCGCCTCACAAATGGACAAGGCGGCTGCGGAGGGACTTGAAACCGGCGATCTGCGATCGATCGACTGGCGCGGCGTCTCGTCGCTCGTCCTTTCTCCGGGAGTTCCGCTGACGCACAAGGACGGAAAGCCATTCACACACTGGACCGTGCGGCTCGCGCGCGACAACGGCGTCGAGATCATCGGCGATATCGAGCTGTTCTGCCGCGAACGGCGCGCCATCGCGCCGGATGCGCCTTTCATCGCCATCACCGGCACGAACGGCAAATCGACCACGACGGCGCTGATTGCGCATATCCTGCGAAAAGCCGGACGCGATGCGCAGATGGGCGGCAATATCGGCGCGGCGATTCTGTCGCTTGCGCCGCCGGCGCATGACCGCTTCCATGTCATCGAATGCTCGTCGTTCCAGATCGATCTCGCGCCGACGATCGACCCGACGGTTGGCGTTCTGCTCAACATCACTCCAGATCATCTGGATCGACACGGGACGATGGAGAATTATGCGGCGATCAAGGAGCGGCTCCTCTTGGGCGCGAAGGAATGCATCGTCAGCATTGACGATGGGAGAAGTCTTGCGATCGCCGATCGCATCGCGAATGTGGATTTGATCTCGACTCGCGGCTCGGTTCGCACGGGATTTTTCGGAAGTCAGACGGCGGTTTATTTTGTGACCAGAGTCAACGAAGCCGCGAAAGTGGCGGACATCGCTGGCGTTCGCAGCTTGCGGGGAGAACATAATCTCCAGAACGCCACAGCCGCATTCGCCGCTGCGGCCGCTGCTCTCGCGCCGAGAGCGATTGACTGGCCCGTGATCGCATCGGCGCTGCGCACATTTCCCGGCCTTCCGCATCGTCTCGAACAGATCGGCAGCCTTGGCGATGCGATCTTCGTCAATGACTCGAAGGCGACGAACGCCGATTCCACCGAAAAGGCGCTTCTGTCCTTTCCCTCGGACATTTTCTGGATTCTGGGCGGCAAGGCGAAGGAAGGCGGCATCTCTTCGCTGAGATCCTGTTTTCCACGCGTCGCCAAGGCTTTTCTGATCGGCGCCGCGACGGAGGAATTCGCGGCGGCGCTTGACGGTTCAGTGCCCTACGAACGGTGTGGAACGCTCGACGTCGCCGTTGCGCACGCCGCGCGCGACGCCGCGCAGTCGCGCGCTGAACAACCTGTCGTTCTTCTGTCGCCGGCCTGCGCATCCTACGACCAATATCCGAATTTCGAGAAACGCGGCGATCATTTCCGCGCGCTTGCCGCAGCCCTTCCGGGCTTTACGCCCGTTTCACGCGCAGCCTGAGGAGGCGCCGATGCCGTCCCGCACAGAACGCTCTCTGTTCTCCGACTGGTGGTGGACCGTCGACCGCCTGTCGCTCGCCGGCGTCTTTGTTCTCATGATCGCCGGTCTCGTCTTCCTGATGGGCGGAGGGCCGCCGGTGGCGGAGCGACTCAACCTGCCGCCGTTCCATTTCGTGCATCGGCAGATGTTCTGGCTGTCGGTTGCGGCAATTGTTCTGCTTGCGACGTCGTTCTTGTCGCCGCGTCATATCCGGCGCACCGCGCTCGTCATCTACGTGGTGTTCATGGCGCTCGTCATCTACGCGCTGTTGTTCGGCGTCGAGGTGAAGGGCTCGCGCCGCTGGGTGATTCTCGCGGGCCAGAATCTGCAGCCGTCAGAGTTCGTGAAGCCCGCCTTCGTCATTCTCGCTGCTTGGGCCTTTTCGGAAGGGACGCGGCGGCCGGAAATGCCGGGCACGTTGTTCGGCGTTCTTTTGCTCCCGTTGACGGTCATTCCTCTGGTTCTTCAACCGGACATCGGCCAGACCATGCTGCTGTGCGTGGTGTGGGCCGGCCTGTTCTATCTGGCAGGGCTGCACATGTTCTGGGTTTTCGGGTTGGGCGGCGCGGGCGTCGGCGGCATCGTGCTCGCCTATTTTTTCTTTCCCCACGTCACCCAGCGCGTGAATCGCTTTTTCGACAAGGGCGGATCGGGCGGAGACACGTTCCAGGTCGACACGGCCGTTGAAAGCTTCGTTTCTGGAAGCTGGCTGGGCAAGGGGCCCGGCGAAGGGACGATCAAGCGCATTCTGCCGGACAGCCACACCGATTTTCTCTTCGCCGTCACAGGCGAGGAGTTCGGGGCCATCGTGTGTCTCGCTCTCGTCGCATTGTTCGCGTTCATTGTGTTCCGGTCGCTCTGGCTCGCGCGGCGCAATGAAGATCCGTTCTGCCGTTTCGCCGCGGCGGGACTCGCGATCCTGTTCGGCGTGCAGGCGTCGATCAACATGTCGGTCAATCTGCATCTCATTCCGCCGAAAGGCATGACGCTGCCGTTCATCTCCTATGGCGGATCATCGCTGCTGTCGCTTGCGCTCGGCGTCGGCTTTCTCATTTCGGTCACGCGCAGGCGGCCGAAAGCGGAGATCGACGCGCGCTTCTCATCGCCGCTGCGCGAGGCGGCGGCGTGAGTTCGTCACCATCGGTCGTGCTGCTCGCAGCGGGAGGAACGGGCGGGCACCTGTTTCCCGCGCAGGCGCTCGCAACGGAGCTGCAACGGCATGGCGTCGCGGTGGAGCTCGCCACGGATGAACGCGCCGCCGGCTATGCAAAAGACTTTCCAGCGCGTCGGATTCACGCTCTGCCGGCGGCGACGCCGTCGTCCGGATCCGCGCTGGCGAAACTCGGCGCTATCGCCACGCTGGCGCGCGGCGTGATCGTCGCGCGGTCGCGGATCAAGACGATCGCGCCCGCTGCGATCGTGGGTTTCGGCGGCTATCCCACCGTGCCGCCAATGCTCGCGGGCTCGCTGCTCGGGGCGGCGACCATCCTGCATGAACAGAACGGCGTGCTCGGACGCGCGAACCGTTTCCTCGCTGGTCGCGCCACGGCGATCGCGACCGGCTTCGCCACGGTGCGCGGCGTCGATGGCGCACTCGCGGCGAAGGCTTCGCATGTCGGCAACCCGGTGCGGCCGGCGGTGCTCGAGGCGGCGCGCCAGCCGCTGCGCCCTTTCGCGCCGGGCGGCGGCCTTCACCTGCTCGCGTTCGGCGGCTCGCAGGGCGCGCGCGTGATGAGCGACGTGGTTCCGCCGGCGCTCGCGGCGCTGCCGCAGGAGATGCGCCAGCGCCTGCGCGTCACGCAGCAGGCGCGGCAGGAGGATGTCGAGCGCGCGCGCGGAATCTATCGCGCGGCTGGAATCGAGGCGGTGGTCGAGCCTTTTTTCAACGATCTTCCGCAACGGATGGCGCAGAGCCAACTCGTGATCGGGCGCGCCGGCGCTTCAACCGTCGCCGAGCTTGCGGTGATTGGTCGGCCCGCCATTTTGGTGCCGCTGCCAGGCTCGCTTGATCAGGACCAGGCCGCGAACGCGGCGACGCTGTCTTCGATCAACGCGGCGCGGGTGATCATGCAGCCGGACTTCACGCCGCTCCGGTTGACGCAGGAGATCGCCGATCTCATGGCTGATCCGGGCTGGTTGACGAACGCCGCGGCCGCGGCCAAAAGCGCGGGCGTTCCAGACGCGGCCGCGCGTCTGGCGGCGCTTGTCGGCCGCGTCGCGCGCCTTCCCGAATTCTCGGAGTCCTGACGGATGCAGTTGCCACGCCAGCTCGGCGCGATTCATTTCATCGGCATCGGCGGCATCGGCATGTCGGGCATCGCCGAGGTGCTCGCCAATCTCGGCTACAAGGTGCAGGGCTCCGACGCCGCTGACGGCGCCAACCTGCAGCGCCTGCGCGACAAAGGCGTGACATGTTTCGTCGGCCACAAGGCGGAGAATCTCGGCGCGGCCGAGGTCGTCGTCGTTTCCACGGCGATCAGGCGCGACAATCCGGAGCTCGCGGCGGCGCGCGAGAAGCGCATTCCCGTTGTGCGGCGGGCGGAGACG
>Ga0209930_1000345_pt1 | contig 130806 bp, 122 predicted proteins | sample ThiBiot_500_biof_2_FD_183948 | JGI IMG/M metagenome (GOLD analysis project Ga0209930, IMG submission 183948) | Wastewater bioreactor microbial communities from Cape Town, South Africa - Thiocy_cont_500_biof (SPAdes) | ecosystem: Engineered > Bioreactor > Thiocyanate-remediating >...
TAAATACTGCATGAATATATGTACACATGCATGCAAACAAGAAGCCAATAACATCATGTTTTGAAAGTAAAAAATGATCTTGAACTCAAAAGCAGGGGGGTGTCCTATAATTTTGGGACCCCCTGTACATTGAATTCGTAGAAATTGTTTTTGTGGGAGTGAAACTATCATTCCTCCCAATGAAAATACCAAACGCGCTTCGACCAGGTACATAAATTGTATTATTTTTGTCGATGAAAATACCATGAGGATTGTTTCCAACTATACTGCTACCAGCAATAGTAATTCCATTTGGATTCCAAACAGTATATGGATCAAAGTTTGGTTGATTGTAAGAAATACTATTCGTAGTATTAACTGAAATAATATTTGAATCTCTCGACGATGAATACATTGTTACTGAAAGAAAATTTATTCGAAAAAACAAAACAACAAGACAAATAGTTGATTACCATTGTTTTTTATTGTTGCATCTAAATAAATTGAGTATGGCTAATTCGTGATTTTTAAATATAATTATTTATATACGATTGAACTTACTACATGAATTTGTTATCAATTGAAATTTTTGTATTCGATTATTGTTGGCATCACAAACAAATATGTTGCCAAATGAATCGAAGTTCATTGATCGTGGTTTATTCAATTGATCAGCTGTTGAACCTGATCCATTGCATCCGATTATACATTGAAATCCATATTGATTACTTCCAACTATACGATGATTGTAAGTATCCACAATGAAAAGATATTTATTAGCATCCAAAACAACTGTCATTGGGTAATTCAATGTAATTGTTGGTGTTGATGAAGTATTTCCTGCTACTGTTATTCCATCCGTTATGTCCAAAGGAAATAATTGAATTCTATGATTCCAAGAATCGGCTACATATAAATCGAGATTCGTATCAACAAATATTCCGTTTGGATAATAAAGCGTGTACGATGTTGAACCAATAATGCCTGTTCCAGCAATGATTTTAATTGGATTTAATAGATTAGCTAAAGTTTTTCTAAGAATTAGATGATTAGCATCCAATGAACAATAAATATTATCAAGAATATCGATGAATATATCAAAACATCCTGAAGGTGTTTCCATAATGACTACTGAGAATCTCAATATTCTATTTATTGAACTTGTTACCAACGTATAATACATATAATCATCTTCAGTTGTAAAGACAGATACTGAATTAGAAGGACTCAATGAGATATTTCTTATTGGTGTTGAATTCAAACTAGACCATACAATCATATAATTAGTATTTTTATTTGGAACATAAATAGTATTATTTGATGTGATGAAAATATCCCAAGGATCTGAACCAATGACACTAGAATCTGCAAAGGTACTGCCATTTGGATTCCACAATGCATTGGGACAAAAGTTTGGTTGATTGAAAGATTCAACTATCGCTGTCAGATTGATTAACATCAAAGTAACCCATATATTCACATGAGTAATCAAAGTCATTCTATAAAAAAAATGAATGACATAAAGTAACAAAATTTATATATTTATTCTTTTTGTTTGTTCATTTTTGAGGACATCAAACAACTTTTATTAAAAAATATAATTTTTCCATCTACGAACCATTTGATCAAATTTTAACATTGACAGCAAGATAAATAATAAATTAGATGGCACACAAGACAAGCTCAGTCTTGCATACGAAAAAAAATATTCTCTACTTCTCCATAGATTATACTTTTAATTATTCAAACATTTACGTTCCTCCAAAATAACGAAAGGTCGTAGTGGGACTTTGAAAAAGAGGAAAACACGTGGCGCGTTTGCACCACATTAAATATTTAAACATGGAGGCTTTAATTTCATGTTGTGATGTACATGATTTTTGTTATGAAAATTGCACTCATTCTCGGACAAATTGTGACAATAATTTTCATCGATTTTGATATGGCACAGAAAAACAATAGCAGCACATCAGGATACGCTTAATTAGTCTTTTATTTCGAACTGAATTGAATAAATATTCTACATGAGTCCGGCATAAACTCTGCCGACATCAGTCAGTCCACTAAAATCACTTTCAACCATAGCACCATTTGGAACGTAATTCATAAGTTCAGCAGTTGATGGTGCAAACATAGAATATCTTGCAATATATTCTTGCGAATCAAGCCATTGCAACGCTTGTAGCTCGGCAATTGCGGTTTGTTCAGCCGATATACCACCGAATTGCCATTCAGTTATCCAAAGTGGATATTTAGGATAAGCTGCATGAAATTTTTCTACATACGCTTGAAAATTCGACAGTGGATTTCCGTACCAATGAAATGGAATAAAATCAAATGTACACGACGGTGCTGTACAATTACCAAAGAATTCCTGAAGCCAATGCATTCCTTGATGTGCAGCAGGTGAATTTGATACAGCCGGTGCACCTAATTGTAATCCACATTTTTCTTTCAATGGTTGAATATAAGTTTTCCAGAGAACAGACGCATTGTACGGACTAATCAGAGATCCACCGACACTCACGGGCATATCAGGTTCATTAAAACCGAGCAGATATTTGGCATGACATGTTGAAAAAACAAGTGGCAGAGCATGTGCATCGAGTTCTGTTGCACACATTGGCACAAATTCTGCTTCGGAAAATGTTCCATTCTTTCTTAAATCGAATAATTGCCAATTGTACAACCATGTTAAAGCTTTAGGCGAGAAATAATCATAAACCACCGGTGGATTATCCCAAAACCAGCAGAGACCACGTTTCGTACTGTTCGAAGCCGAAAGATTTAGAATATTTGTAAATACAACTGAAAGAGCATTTTCTTCTTCACAGGGAGTCGATGAAATATTCGCTGCAGTCTCGAAACAATAACATTCATTGCCGTTTCTTGTTGCAGAATACGGCAAATTCAAAGAAGTGCAATGACTTGTACATAATTCAGGTGTAGTTGTTGTTGCATTCGTAGTTCTTTGCTGTAAAGCCGAATAACAACCAAGATATGTACTTATCGAACCACTTTCAATATGATTTACGAATAAACCGATGAGAATAACAAAAATCCACATCATGTACGTTTTTTTTAAAGGAACAATCTATTTATTTCATAGGTTAAAATAGGATGCAGATACACATCTGGTGAATATCTCAAGGTCGATAGATCGCTGATTAAAATCAGAACCTATACCAAATGTTTTTCTTTTCTTAAAATCGTTTTCATCGTGTACAACCCGCACGAAATCCATAGAATAGAAAATATTATATTTATGCTAAATCTAAAAGTTGTTCATTGACTCGCCATTGATGATTTTTCATGTCTTTTCGGCATTTTTTCGGTTTATGAGAATGAAGTAGTCCGTGTTGTTTTAATTGTCGCATGTGTTTTTGTTTTTTCGATCGATCGGTTTCAAGAAAATTGAAATGACTCTCATGTCTTGCATCTCTGTCGATTTCAATCGAAGGAATATCATTCTTTTGTCGTGTCATAGATCTCGTTAACCATCGTTGAGCTGCAACCTGTTCATGTAGCTTCTGAAAATTGATACAACGTTCCCAGTCGACTGTTAATTGTTTAACAATTGCTTCCATATTGATTGTAGCATTCGAAATAGATTTAATTCGAATTTGTATCGATTGAAATTGTCTTTGTCTATCGAGTATTTGAATTTTGACTTGATGTTGTTGTTCGATACGTTTGATATTAACACCTTGTTTGCCAATAAATCGACCGATAACAGCATCGCTTGTGTTATATGACAACGAAATTACCTTTGGTTTTACTCGTACACGACGTTCTTTTTTCGGTTGTTCAACTACAACCGTTGTTATTGCTGCTGCAGAGCGTTTTTCTTCTTTTTGAATGTGTCGAATATTTACGTGATCATCCAATGCTTTCTTATTTGTGAATGCTTTCAATCGTGAACAACCTTCAATAGGACAGTAAAGCACTTGATGTCGAATATTTTTTGCTTCATCATTTATAATTTCGAACTCGAATAGTTCACCGATAAAATCATTATTCTCAGTAAAATATCGCCTCGAACGTGGCTTGATATCGTTTAAATGAAACGATAGAATTCGCTTTGTTGTTGCTTCGCGAATTAAACCTGCACCAGTTTCTTGATTAAATTCATTGATGTATCCCAATGATAATGACATTAACAATGAATTATGTATTTAAACTTTGTTTCTAACACGAGCAGTATTTATATAGAATCTTCACAACGTGGATATTACACCATCGCTCGTAAATATTATGGATGATGAAACAACTGATGAAAATCTAACGCGGCGTATTTTCCCATGATTCATCGCTTTTATTGGGAGAAAGTGAAGGAAGAAAAGAAAGAAAGAAATAATTTCACAATCTAACATTGAAAGCATACAACAGAAAGAGTGTTTCTTTGTAAATGTCACTTAAGGCTTTATTTCACTGAAATCTGCTGCAGTATTTGGTAAATCTTGAGCGGGTGCTTTTTTTCGAAGCATTTTCTTGTCACGTAGCGTTTGCAATATATCATCGAACACATAATGTCGACCTTCCCATATATAAACAATGATTGCAATAAACAAAATGATTCCAAATATCATAAATAAACCACTTATTGAATCGATACTTGTTGCAGTTACGATAGCATCTGAATCTGAATTCGAACACATTGTACCACGGAACCATTTTGATTTTAATGTGTCCAATTCACCTGATTCTCTCAACGATAAAATCGTATAATCAAAATTTCTCGCATATAACCAATTTTTCGGCATTACAATTCCAAATACTGATTCATCAACACCAACACCAACTAATGTTAAATTACAGTAGGTATTCGATGTTGCATATTCTAAAATACCTGAATCCATAATAGCAGCATCGATATCTTCACTAAGTAATTTTCGAAAGATATCATCGGCTTCTTTCAGTGGATAATAATTCTTTATGCTACCAGATATTTCTCGTAAGTAATAAGCTTCGATCGACGAATTCGGCATAATACCAACACGGCTGAGTAAAACTTTTCCATTTTTAATATCATCAATTCCTGAAACGATATCTGCAGATTTCATTATTGTTAAATTTGATGCTAAATTAGCAGTATATGTTGCAACAATGACAATACTTAATGCGTATAATGCAACTGTAACAAGACGACCAGCTGATGTTTTTACATCAAAACCTGCACCATAACCAACAATATTACCAAATGAATAATAAATACTCATCGCAAGTGAACCGAAGATTGTTCGATTTTGTAACATTTCATTATGTTGACGTTCAAAAACGCAGATTAAGAGGCCAGCAAAAATCATTACCAATAATAAAACCATCCATAATTGAACTGATAGTGGACTTAAAAATGCGGTGAGATATGTGGTTGCAATCGTTCGTTTACGAATAATAACTCGTAACGAATTGTCAAATATTGAATTCGAGAAGCTAACTCGCTGAGTACGTGATGCTGTTACTGTTACATCTGCGATGACGATATCATAAATACCATTAACAACTCCATCAACTAAACTATTATAAGTATGATTACCTGGTACGATTATAATCTCAGGAATGAAGTCTAATCGGTCAACCAATAGATCGATAAGATCTGGAACATAACCAATTAAAGTTGTTTGCGATGATCCACTATCATCATCGACTGTTTTCAGCATTGTAAAAGGATCAACAAGGTAAACAGCAACTTTTAATCGAACACCAGCTATTGAAGCAACACCAATAGGTGGACTTAATGTACTTCCTGGCCAAATAATGGCACTTCCTGATCCATGTTCTTCCCATCTCGCTGAACTCGACCATACTAATACAGGAATATTCACTAAACCTCTTGTAGTTGATTGAATATTACTAGCAACATAATAAATACCATCCAATCGATCTGTAACATCCGTCGAAAATTTAATTGGGCCTGATATACCTAAGAACTGTGTTGTACTAATAGTATTTATGAAGTCACCACCATTAGTCAAAAAGGAATCGAGACATTCAGAAGCATCTGTAATTGATAAACATGGGTCTGATTCATTAGATAGTGTTGAACAATATTGTTGTAATGCTTTGATATATGTCCAAGCTGCATCAAATGCAAAATAAGCATAATAACTAATAGCATCTGATGATGGATAAGTTTCAGGATGATATTGTTGCCAAAGATTTAATGCTATATTTAATAATGTCGTGTTCACAGTTGCATTAACGATACTTCCTGTCACTGGCTCAACAGCGAGGATACCGACTAATTGCTGTTGAAGTGTTTTGTTTGAAGTTGAGATCAAACCATCCGAACTTAGTATCCATGTGAATTGTGGACCCAAGACATCAGCATCGAGAGCAGTTTGTACGATCATTTGTGTATATGGTTCACTAGTCCACATGATGACGATTCTTGATGGACTAGCTAATAAAAGACTTTTGAAATTTTCTTGAAGAGTTAGTGTATTGATATTGTATATGATATTTTGATCGACTGATAGACCATTATCATTGAATGCTTCACTGATGACACGTGCACCACCTGTACCATAAGCATCATTTTGATAGATAATGATGCCCGATGTCCAATTATATCGAAGAAAGAGATCGACCATCGCTAGGGCAGCTGCTTTATCCGATGAAACTGTTCGAAAGAATGATTTATATCGACTTCGATCTGATAGATCAGTATTCGTAGCTGAATATGAAATAACTGGAAGATTAATGGTTCCAGCAAATGCAGCAAGAGAATCAGTTTCTCTCGAATATGCAGGTCCAACGATACCAACAATACTTGAATTAGGTAATGCTTTACATGCACCTTTAAAACAGTTCATCACATCACCACCTGTTGAAACCATTTGCCATCCAATATACTTTCCTCGGATTTTTATATTGTACTGTTGCGAAAGCAGTATAGCTGCTTTAAACATTGCTTCCGGATGAGTCGATAACGTTGTTGGTTGAGTTGTATTCGGTGCATCAGGAAATAGACCCAAAAGGTCTATAGTTGGTTGATCAATTGATGGCCAATCTGTTTGCACATCGATGAAATGATTCTGCGAAAATATGATATAGAGAAATAGTTGACGAATGCCTTTCATATTGAATAGAAAGGAAATGAATGAAGGAATCTGTAAGAAAATACTTATAACTTTATATTGTAGTTCATGAGACAATGAAGTCAACAAAATATTGATTATTCCTTCGATGAGTTGATGTTTGCGAGAGTGATTCCAAAAAAAATAATCATTATTTTTTGAAAGGATTTGAAGCCGATAAATATGCATGATGAAAGAAGCAATATATACAATGTGAATCGAGTCAAATGATCTCAAACACAGAATGTCAATATATGAATATTAAAATGCATGTAGTATAAGAGTACATAGAAATAATTATTAAGAAAGAAGCAATTGAAAAAAATAACAGTGAGTAGGATGTTTGTTTAGCTATAGTCTATTTTTAATAGAATAAACATCATATGAGTTAAGGCATACCCTCACCCTCAAAAATTTTATTTTGTTCATAAATTGACCGGAAAAGCGCAATAGTCGTATGAAAAGCATACAACAAATCATATAGTTTCATTAAAAGCGTGAATATGTGTTTTTTTCTGAAATATGTTCATATTAAACATCATGCGTCCTCTATTACCAAATAAACCAAATCTTGACTCCCATAAATGAACAATAATCGCAAAAAACAAAATAATACCAAATATCATAAATAAACCGCTTATTGAATCGATACTTGTCGCAGTTACGATAGCAGCTGAATCTGAATTCGAACACATAGTACCACGGAACCATTTTGATTTTAATGTGTCCAATTGACCCGATTCACGCAATGATAGAATCGTATAATCAAAATTTCTCGCATATAACCAATTTTTCGGCATTACAACTCCAAATACCGACTCGTCAACACCAACACCAATCAATGTTAGATTACAGTAGGTATTCGATGTTGCATATTCTAAAATACCTGAATCCATAATAGCTGCATCGATATCATCACTAAGTAATTTTCGAAAGATATCATTAGCTTCATACAGTGGATAATAGTTTTTCATTCCACCAGATATTTCTCGTAAATAATAAGCTTCAATCGATGAATTTGGCATAATACCAACACGACTAAATAAAACTTTTCCATTTTTAATATCATCAATTCCTGAAACGATATCTGCAGATTTCATTATTGTTAAATTTGATGCTAAATTAGCTGTATACGTTGCAACGATAACGATACTTAATGTATATAATGCAACTGTAACAAAACGACCAGCTGATGTTTTTACATCAAAACCTGCACCATAACCAACAATATTTCCAAATGAATAATAAATACTCACCGCAATCGAACCGAAGATTGTTCGATTCTGCAGAATTTCATTGTGTTCTCGTTCAAAAACATAAATCAGAAGACCAGCAAAAATCATTACCAATAATATAGTCATCCATAGTTGAAAGGATAATGGACTTAAAAATGCAATAAGGTATGCGTTCGTAATGCTTCGTTTGCGAATGATGACTCGTAACGAGTTATCAAATATTGAATTCGAGAAACTAACTCGTTCAGTACGCGCAGCAGTTACTGTTACATCAGCGATGACGACATCATAAATACCATTAACAACTCCATCAACTAAACTATTGTACGTATGATTGCCTGGTACGATTATAATTTCGGGAATGAAACCCAATTGATCAACTAACAAATTGATAAGATCAGGAATATAACCAATCAGAGTTGTTCCAGACGTTTTTGAGTTGTCGCTTGCTGTTTTGATCATTGTAAAAGGATCAACAAGGTAAACAGCAACTCGTAATCTGATACCTGATATAGATGGAAGACCATCTGGTGGATCAGTGGTACTTCCTGGCCAAACAACAGCACCTGTTGATGAAAGTTCTTCCCATCTCGCTGAACTAGACCACACCAATACAGGAATATTCATCAAACCATTTACAGTTGATTGAATATTACTAGCAACATAATAAATACCATCCAATCGATCTGTAACATCCATCGAAAATTTAATTGGGCCTGATATACCTAAGAATTCTGTTGTACTAATAGTATTTATGAAGTCATCACCATTAGTCAAAGAAGAATCAAGACATTCCGAAGCATCTGTAATTGATAAACATGAGTTTGATTCATTAGATATTGTTGAACAGTACTGTTGTAGTGCTTTGATATATGTCCAAGTTGCATCAAATGCAAAATAAGCATAATAACTAATAGCATCTGATGATGGATAAGTTTCAGGATGATATTGCTGCCAAAGATTTAATGCTATATTTAATAATGTCGTGTTCACAGTTGCATTAACGATACTTCCTGTCACTGGCTCAACGGCGAGGATACCGACTAATTTCTGTTGAAGTGTTTTGTTTGAAACTGAGATTAAACCATCTGAACTTAATATCCATGTGAATTGTGGACCCAAGACATCAGCATCGAGAGCAGTTTGTACGATCATTTGTGTATATGGTTCACTAGTCCACATGATGACGATTCTTGATGGACTAGCTAACAAAAGACTTTTGAAATTTTCTTGAAGAGTTAGTGTATTGATATTATATATAATTGTTTGATCGACTGATAGACCATTATCATTGAATGCTTCACTGATGACACGTGCACCACCTGTACCAAAAGCATCATTTTGATAGATAATGATGCCTAATGTCCAATTATATCGAATAAAGAGATCGACCATCGCTAGGGCAGCTGCTTTATCCGATGAAACTGTTCGAAAGAATGACTTATATCGACTTCGATCTGATAGATCAGTATTCGTAGCTGAATATGAAATAACTGGAAGATTAATGGTTCCAGCAAATGCAGCAAGAGAATCAGTTTCTCTCGAATATGCAGGTCCAACGATACCAACAATACTTGAATTAGGTAATGCTTTGCATGCACCTTTAAAACAATTCATCACATCACCACCTGTTTCGACCATTTGCCATCCAATATATTTTCCCTGGATTTTTATATTGTACTGTTGCGAAAGCAGTATAGCTGCTTTAAACATTGCTTCCGGATGAGTCGATAACGTTGTTGGTTGAGTTGTATTCGGTGCATCAGGAAATAAACCGAAAAGATCTATAGTTGGTTGATTAACTGATGGCCAATCTGTTCTTACAGACTGAAAAAAAGCTTGCCAGTGTAAGAAGAAGAAGAAGAATATGTGATGTGTGTTGTGCATGTTTTGAATGAAATGAAAAGAAGAAAGTCAGGATAAAGAAAAGAAAATGGAGCATATGGGAAGTATCGTTACAATTATTCATAGCTCTTTTAATTTTATAATCGAAGAAAAGTATTATGAAGTCTAAAGACAAATGAATTTAAAATATTGCTTTGCTGCGTCATAAATACCTTTCGAGGCCTATGGAAACAGCATGTGGTAAATATATTAATGATAATAACACAAATAACGTTCATCGAGAGTTCATGCACTTCTATTCCCTTCCCTTGACGGAATAGGAACAAGGTCATTGAAAAATAAGTAAGTCATACAAGAACAGAGAAAAAAAATAAACATTATCTATAACAGACAATAGTCAAAGATTTCTCTGAATTTGCCAACAAAAAAATACTCAAGTTAAAATTTTGTTCCAAGGAAACTTGGGTTTTTAGTTGGTAAAACTTCAGCATCTCGTCTCTTCTGAAATATTTTTACGCTACAAACTCTTCGTACTATATATCGGGATTCCCATACGAAGATAACGATTGAAATAAACAAAATAATACCAAATATCATAAATAAACCACTTAATGATTCGATACTGGTCGCAGTTAGAGTATTAACTGTATCCGAATTCGAACACAGAGTACTACGAAACCATTTTGTTTTTAATGAATCCAATTGACCCGATTCACGCAATGATAAAATCGTATAATCGAAATTTCTCGCATATAACCAATTTTTCGGCATTACAATTCCAAATACCGACTCATCAACACCAACACCAACTAATGTTAAATTACAGTAGGCATTCGATGTTGCATATTCTAAAATACCTGAATCCATAATAGCTGCATCGATATCATCACTAAGTAATTTTCGAAAGATATCATTAGCTTCATACAGTGGATAATAGTTTTTCATTCCACCAGATATTTCTCGTAAATAATAAGCTTCAATCGATGAATTCGGCATAATACCAACACGACTAAGTAAAACTTTTCCATTTTTAATATCATCAACTCCTGAAACGATATCTTCAGTTTTCATTAATGTTAAATTTGAAGTTAAATTAGCAGTATATGTTGCAACAATCACAATACTTAATGTATATAATGCAACTGTAACAAAACGACCAGCTGATGTTTTCATATCAAAACCTGCACCATAACCAACAATATTACCGAATGAATAATAAATACTCATACCGATCGAGCCAATGATTGTTCGATTTTGTAATAGTTCATTATGTTGACGTTCATAAATGCAGATTAAAAGACCAGCAAAAATCATCCCGAATAATAAAACCATCCATAATTGAACTGATAGTGGACTTAAAAATGCGGTCAGAGATGTCTTTGTAATGGTTTGTTTACGAATAATAACCCGTAATGAATTATCGAATATTGAATTCGAGAAACTAACTCGTTCAGTACGTGATGCTGTTACTGTTACATCTGCGATGACAATATCATAAATACCATTAACAACTCCATCAACTAAACTATTATAAGTATGATTGCCTGGTACAATGATAATCTCGGGATTGAAATCTAATCGGTCAACCAATAGATCGATAAGATCTGGAACATAACCACTTAAAGTTGTTTGCGTCGATCCACTATTATCATCGACTGTTTTCAACATTGTAAAAGGATCAACAAGGTAAACAGCTACTCGTAATCTAATACCTGATATAGATGGAAGACCATCTGGTGGATCAGTGGTACTTCCTGGCCAAATAATAGCATTTCCTGATCCATGTTCTTCCCATCTCGCTGAACTCGACCATACTAATACAGGAATATTCATCAAACCATTTATGGTTGGTTGAATATTGTTGGCAACATAATAAATACCATCCAATCTATCTGTAACATCCATCGAAAATTTAATCGGTCCTGATATACCTAAGAATTCTGTTGTACTAATAGTATTTATGAAGTCATCACCATTAGTTAAAGAGGAATCGAGACATTCAGAAGCAGCGGTAATTGATAAACATGAGTTTGATTCATTAGATATTGTTGAACAATATTGTTGTAATGCTTTGATATATGTCCAAGTTGCATCAAATGCAAAATAAGCATAATAACTAATATCACCTGATGATGGATAAGTTTCAGGATGATATTGCTGCCAAAGATTTAATGCTATATTTAATAATGTCGTGTTCACAGTTGCATTAACGATACTTCCTGTCACCGGTTCAACAGCAAGGATACCGACTAATTTCTGTTGAAGTGTTTTATTTGAAACTGAGATTAAACCATCCGAACTTAATATCCATGTGAATTGTGGACCCAAGACATCAGCATCAAGAGCAGTCTCTATGATCATATGTGTATATGGTTCACTAGTCCACAAAACAACTATTCTTGTTGGACTATCAAGTAAAACGCTTTTAAAATTTTCCTGAAGGGTTAATGCATTGATATTATATATGATTGTTTGATCGACTGAGAGGCCATTATCATTGAATGCTTCACTAATGACACGTGCACCACCTGTACCATAAGCATCATTTTGATAGATAATGATGCCTAATGTCCAATTATATCGAAGAAAAAGATCAACCATTGCTACTGCAGCTGCTTTATCTGGTGAAACTGTTCGAAAGAATGATTTATATCGACTTCGATCTGATAGATCAGTATTCGTAGCTGAATATGAAATAACCGGAAGATTAATGGTTCCAGCAAATGCAGCAAGAGAATCAGTTTCTCTCGAATATGCAGGTCCAACGATGCCAACAATACTTGAATTAGGTAGTGCTTTGCATGTACTTTTAAAGCAATTCATCACATCACCACCAGTTTCGATCATTTGCCATCCAATATATTTTCCCTGGATTTTTATATTGTATTGTTGCGAAAGCAGTATAGCTGCTTTAAACATTGCTTCAGGATGAGTCGATAACGTTGTTGGTTGAGTTGTATTCGGTGCATCAGGAAATAGACCCAATAAATTGATGGTTGAAAGATTGGTTAACGGCCAGTTTGTTTTTACAGAGATGAAATAAGTCTGCCAGAATATAATGTTGAAGAGTATTTGTGACAGGTCCTTCATGTTTAACAGAGAAGAGACGAATGAAAGAATCATCAAGAGTACAATTATTTTGTAGTTTATATATTCTTTGATACGATGACGTTATAGACATATATAGGTTATATGTAATTATAATGAGATTGTGTTTGGTAAAGAGTTTTTGAAAGGATCCAAAGCATTGAAAAATACAGAATCGATAGAGTTATATCCATTGAAAGTCGACTCAATTAACTTTAGAGAGAAAATGCCAATGTAAATAGAAGAAATATAACGGTACGTAAAAGCACACAACTTGGAAAATAATTAACTTATGAGATGAAATATGACGTACTGGAATTATAATTTAAGGCTTCATCAACTTTATTATTTTTTGATGAAAAAAGAGTCTGATAAGAAATAAACATTAATGTGAAGCTACTATTTTGGTTTCTTTAAATTAGAAAATATTTTCGGGAGATTATACATTCTAAAATGTAATACACAAATTATCAATTCCTGTGTCAAGATATGAGGGTCCAGATGGTATGAAAGCAATTTTATTCAATCCATACCAATTGAATATAACTAATTTTTGTGTATAAGTATTGAGAGATATTCTAGTTGTATTCAATAATTGACCATTAAAATATCCATTAATTGTTACATTCAGTAAATTTGACCAACCGGCTACGAATAAACATGAATTCAATGTAATTGTATTATTTGGTATCAACGTCTCAATGGCTGCATTCGTAGAAAACCATCCAACATATTGACCAAAACCACGTAGAATTGGGTAACCACTCGTTGGATGAATACTTGAATTTAAATAATGCATATTTGTCCAAAGAAGATCTTTAAAAACTGATGGTATAAGGCCTTGAGTGTTATTTATGTTTGGTAGATCATCAAAAATAATACCAGTTGAATTCAATTGACATACTAAAATGAATTTAATCGCATCGATTTTCATTTGTACTTTGAAACTTACTTGCTGTATTCAATTGACATGAATTAAAAATACAAGATAAATTCAAATCTTGTCGACATTGTGTTGTTGAATTACAAGTTTGACCAAAATAGAATTTATTTTCACATATTGAACCATTCCAAAAGGTATACGGAAATGGACATTGGCATGTCGAATTTTGGCAGGCTAAATATCGATTTGTTTGACAATAGTTACATGTTTTGTTATAACCATTGAAGAAATTCGATTCATAAGGAATAAATCCAATTTGAGATGTTGCTATCGTTGGTATCATGTTTCCCGCTGATAAATCACTCAGATATAATTGACAATTCATTGTCATTTCATCATAAATAAATGTTCGACAAAATCTATTGTTAAAACAATATTTTGCACAACTAGTCGATGATGACAGAAGAATTTCGTCTAATGGACATTCCATCGAATTCTTAGGCATAAATGTTGTTCCTTTAGCCGTCAATGGGATATGAGATATGCACATTTGTTGAGAATTAACAAGAACAAATGTTAAAAGAAATTCAATGAACATCGAAAGTATTTCTTTTCACTGAAAATAATTTCAATGTGATTTATACATTAGGTTTTTTTCTCATTTCATTTCATTTCACGAAGTGTAAATCATTTTTTCATAATTTAAATGTGTGATTTTGACACTACTTTGACTATCGGGTTTTTATTGTTTATGTGAAAAGGAATAATTCGATGAGAGTACGAAATAAAATGTCAAGAAGTTCCTTACTACGATATAAAACTTCTTCGAATAGTTCGACCATTGATTGGTTGTGTTACTCGATAATTACTTCGAACGATATTTGTTTGAATACGATTGAGATAAACTTGACGTAGATTGATATTACTTGACATAAGTATCCAATGAACACCTTCAGTATATGGCGAAGTTGTTAAACTACCGATATAACTAATAAATTTATGTTTGTCTCCTTTCATTAATGATGATAATCCATCTTGAATTGTGATATTAATTGTATTATTAGATGTTTGATTAAGAATATTTTCCCAATTGTTTATTTTATCATGTTCTGATGATTCAGAATCCGAATCAGAACCTGATAAACTGAAGAAATAAGCGAAAACGGCAGTTTCATTTGTTTTTAAATTTTTGTGAACAAAATGTGCTTCAGCTGTAAAAGTTTTACCAAGAAATTTATGTTCTGATTGTGGCCAATGAAGGTGAACATTTTGAAACGTAAAAACACCCGAAAGTGAACCACCACTTATCGTCAATGATTTTGACGATTCGAGAACAGGTGTTATTAAAATCGTTTTGCCATATTCATATGTCACTTGAAATACTGTTGGTTGAAAATATCCATCGGAAAAATTAAATGATGGATATTTAGTATAAATTGTTTTTGATAGATCGATATTAATAGGTGATTGATATTCACCTGATCGTAATACAAAAGATTGAATTTCATAGATGATAATTAATAGAAGCAATATACCGATTTTGATCAACATTTTTTTTTCTATCAAGTAGAAATCAACTAGCCATTTTATACCTGAGAAATCCTGACAAAGTATTACTCATATTTTTTTAATAAATAATCTGTTATGATCATTAGCACGTCAATATGGACCAGTAAAAGTACATTTTCATAATGGAATCGAATGAGTAATCGATACAATATACTTCTTAGTTTATATTGATTTTGTCACATTCTTTCTGACAGAATGCAAAAGCGTTTGTGTTTTTTTTTCGTTCTTTCGCGTAAATACATGATCGTCTATCATATAATGCTTTTCAAAACAAGATAAATCTACTTTCAATCAAGAAATTATTTCGTATACACTATGAGATAGAGAAGTGGACTTAGCCTGATTGTACTTTACTAAAGAAGACTACAGCTAAAACGAGCTAAAAAAGAAAAATGTTCGCATATAAAAATGAAATAAATAATTAAAACAAAATTTTACAATGCATAGTATAATGATAGATTTCATATTGGTTAATTTTGTATACGATTGGGAATAAATTTATAAGGTAAACAACGATGATTATATAGTCTTTCATCAGTGACTCATCGCCCAAGAACGTATCATGTACTTTTTTAACATGTCCAGGTGTTTTTATGCATGATGTCGCATGTACTTGAGGGTGTAATGTAATATTTCTAATTAGAAATCTATTTTGACTATCACTCTCAAGTTTAATTCTTTTATCAATAGGAAAAAAACTGGAACACTTTGTTGCTAAAGTATATCTATGTTGTTTTTTGTTATCTTTGTATCATATACGAGTTGCTTGATAAGCAAATGCATTTCATTCTTGTGAAGAGAAATTTATTTGATACGTCAAAGTATTCAATTTGATTAAGTCACAAAAGGAAAGAAATTCAAGTAGCACGTGTAAATATTAACATATTTCAAGTCGATATAATGAAAGAAGAACTACAACATTACATTGTTGAACTAGTGGCTGAAGCATTTGCAACATGTATTCTTATAATTTTCAATGACGGTGCAATTGCTAATTTCAAATTTGCTAATTACACAGCATATCCTCCACTTATAATCTATCTGGCAATTGGTACCGGGATTTATATGGGTATTTTCTTATCAAAGTTTCGAGCGAAATGTTGCTTTTTTTTGTGTGTTTTAGCATTGATGACAGCTGGATCTATTACAGGTGCACATATAAATCCTGCTGTTAGCATACCATTCATGACTATTCGTAAACTTAAACCATTGCAATGCGTTTTCTATGTACTTGGTCAATTCATAGGCGCATTTGTCGGAGCAGCTGTAGTGTATTTTGTTTTTTGGAGTCAAATTAATAATTTCGATGGTGGTAGACGATTAGTTTCAGGTGCAAATGGTACAGCTGATATATTTTTCACAATGCCAGACGATGGAATACCACAATGGAATACATTCCTCGATCAACTTGTGACTACTGCTCTTCTATTAATCTTCATTATGTCTTTGGAACAGGTATAAATATTGAATGTAAAAGATTATTTTAATAACAAAGTCTTTCTTTCTTTCTCTAAAGAATTTCAATCATTTGATTTCGGATGAAACCAAACCATTTGCACTCATTTTGATCGTTATCGGACTCAATTGTGCATATTCAGTAAATGCAGGAACTGCACTGAATCCTGTAAGTTAACTAGATTCAATAAATCATCCTTATCCATTGAATTCTATTGTTATTAGGCTCGTGATTTGGGTCCACGTTTGTTCTGTGGATTTGTTTACGGTTGGAAAAATGTATTTTCAGCAAATGATTATTATTTTTGGGTGCCAATTATTGCTCCCACTCTCGGTGGTATTATTGGCGTTTGGATCTATCATTTTTATTGTTTGATGATCGAGAAATATGGTCATTATCCACGAATGGAAAATAGAAATTCTACGAGAGCTATAAATAGACAATTCGAGTATCAGAATCTCGACGGCAACTAACCGCATAGCTACCGATTGAATAGTCATAACTAAAATAAAATAACATCCACGTGAGAGGAAAAGAAAAAGAAAAACATTCTTTTCTCTTCTCTTCTACGACTGCTTTGCAAAAAGAAAAACATTTATTGAGTAGAGGTATACATTTGTGATTTGAAATTCGCTTTACGAACATGGACAGGCAGCACAAATCACGTTGTATCAACGATCAAATAGTGCAAAATGTGTTATTAATATGGCTCGACAGTAACATCGATCAAAATACTGCTGATTGTCAAAATACAATTACTAAATTACAACGAGTAATCAATTTGATACAGACATTTACTGAGAGTGATCGATGTATTGAATTTCTGAAGAAAATCAATGATGACAAAGCATATCTAATCATTTCTGGTTCATTTGGAGAACATCTTATGCCTCAAATACATGATCTCACTCATGTCGACACCATTTTTATCTTCTGTGGCAACAAAAGTCACCATGAAATATGGGCGAAAAACTGGTCGAAAATTAAGGGTGTATTCGCCAAAATCGAACCGATATGTGAAGCTCTCAAAAAACTTACTCGTCAGCATGAACAAGATTCGATTCCAATGAGTTTTATCAAAACAAATGCATCTTCATTCGTGTACGCAAGTATATTCAAAGAAATTCTATTAACCATTCAATTCGAAGAACGACATATTCAATATTTTCTAAAATATTGTCGAAATCTATTCGCTGATAACGATTATGAATTAGAAAATATTAATAAATTCGAACAAACACGTACTAAGAAGTCTCCAGTACGGTGGTATACTTCTGATTGCTTTTTGTATCCGATGTTGAATCGTGCTTTACGATCATTAGATGGAGATATCATCATTAAAATGGGATTTTTTATTGCCGATCTTCATCGACAAATTGAAGAGCTGCATAAAGAACAATTCGGAGATGGCCAAGCACATACTCCATTCATCGTATATCGTGAACAAGGAATGACAAAAATAGAATTTACAAAATTTCAACAGAACACAGGTGGCCTATTGTCATTTAATAATTTCTTATTGGCAAGCAAAAAACGCGAAGTTTCATTGAGTTTTGCACATAATGTTTTATTTGTAATGAAGATTCAACCTGATCAATCAACGATACCATTTGCATCGATTCAACAGCACAATTGTGATGGTTCTATGGATGAAAAGATTCTCTTTGCGATGAATTCTGTCTTTCGAATCGATGGTATTCAACCAACTAGTGATAATCCTGATACCTATATAGTGAACTTAACCTTAACGAATAACAACGACAAAGATCTTCAAATGCTTACTGATCGTATTCGACAAGAGACATGTCCCAATTCTAGCGGATGGCATCGATTGGGTTCAGTATTATGTAAAATGGGTCAACTTGAAAATGCTGAACAAATCTACAAAATGCTATTGAAACAGCAGGAGACAGACAATATTGCAAAAGCATCGATTTATGATCAATTAGGAACTATAAAAACTCAACAAGAAAGCTACAACGAAGCCTTTCAGTTTTACGAAGAATCCCTTAAAGTTCGTCAGCAATCACTCGCTCCCAATCATCCCGATCTGGCAACGTCCTACAATAACATTGCAGATATTTATAATAGGTTAAGTGATTATGTCCAAGCACTTTCTAATTATGAAAAAGCACTTGCAATTCGTCAACAATCATTTGCTCCCAATCATCCCGATCTGGCCATGACGTATAATCATATAGGTGAAATATACAAGCACATGCAAGACTACTCAAAGGCGTATTCATTTTTCGAAAAAGCGATTGATATTGCACAAAAAACATTGCCGGAAAATCATCCTCATCTAACGATTTATAAAAACAATCTTGATAAAATAAAGCACAAAGTATAAATGTTTTTGTTATCGTAAGGTCACATGACGACAGAAGAAAAAATACAAAAGAACGAGAGAGAAAAACAGCATGTTTCAACGTTTTTTCGTTTAAATGACGACGATAATAATACTGATGTGTGTTGCATTACTTTGTTGTACAATCTATTTTCTTTCGAAATATTTATCTCGATCGAAGAACATCGATTCACGTAATAAATTTGTATTGATCAGCGGTTGTGATACTGGTTTCGGACATAGTCTTGCTATTGAATTGGATAATCAAGGTTTTAATGTTCTAGCTGGTGTGTATAACAATCAGAATTTAAAAACACTTGCCGATAAACTATCATCACGTGCCAATGTATTTCTACTCGATATTACTTCTCAACAGGATATCGATACGACTTTTTCATTAGTTAAAAGCAAAACATCAAGTTTATTTGGACTGATTAATAATGCCGGCATCGCCAATGGTGGTCTCATCGATTGGACATCGATTTCGACTATGCGTCAAGTAATGGATGTTAATTTTTTCGGACATGTAGCTATGACAAAGACGTTCTTACCATTATTACTTACTGAAGCAAATTCACGTGTTATTAATATGAGTTCATCGGCAGGTTATCTTGCAGCAGCTGGTGCTTGTGCGTATAGTTCGTCGAAATATGCTCTCGAAGCATTTTCGGATTGTCTTCGTCGTGAAATGTCTGTATGGGATTTACATGTCTCGATAATCGAGCCTGGTTTTATGCGTACGCCTATCATAGAAGGCATGACTGAACGTATGCAAACACTTTGGACGAATCATATCGACGAACCGACGAAAGAACGTTGGGGTGAAGCTTATTTTTCTGATTGGCTTCGAGAAGGAACAAAATTAGCAACTCAAACAGCCGACGATCCGAAGAAAGTCGTCGATGCTGTATGTCATGCAATGTTAAGCTCGAAACCACGTATTCGTTATCGGCCCGGTTGGCAATCGAGTTTATTCTGTTTTCCTCTTTCAATGATACCTGCTTCGGTCACTGATTTTCTTATCGATTTAGGACAACGAAAACTAGCTCGGCCTACTAATGTACTCAATCGAAACAAGAACAATACGAATTAATATCAATGTTTAATGACAGTTTTCCAGATCGTAATTAGACGTTGACAAAAAATATCACGAAATAGAGGACTTGTCAATGTATTAACAGCGAATGATTTTGTAAAATTTAGATAATAAAAAAGAATAGTTAATCGATCGAAAAACATTCGAATAGAAATTTGATAACTATCGTCTGTAAGAAAACTGTATGCTAGGAAAATACAACGAAATCCTGTTAATAATATACCAATTCCAACTTGAAAAAACATAATAGTAATCAGATGACGATCGATTCTTCGAAATTTATTCTTCTGTACTCTCAATGTTCTCATTTGACGTCGATTTCGTGAATTTCGAATATGTACTAATGTAACTATACTCGCCGTCAACATAATACTGTACATTAGAATTGTATTACAAACAAGAAAATAAATACCAACAAAACTCGTATAAATACCAGGTTTAGGTAAACATAGAAATATATCATTGTTGATATTACCTATTCGTAATTCAAAATAAATAGGCACATGAAAATATGCAGTTGCCCAGAAAATGAGAGAATAAATCGAAATCCATCGAGCGATTTTTATGTGACTTAAATGACGCCATTTATTCGAATAGGATGTCTTCAAACATCGATCAATGGCAACAAGTGCTATGAAAAAAGTAGCTATCGATGGCGTAGTAACAGACAAATAGATTCGTATTTTACAAAATAGACTTGATCGATGAGGTAAAATATATGGATAATGATCGTTGATTAAACGTATTAATGTACTACAATATAAATAAAACAAATCGAATATACTTGAAATGGAAAAATAAAGAGCGCATGGATTATTAATTAATTGTTTTGATGTGAATGTTAATAAATTCAATAAACTACTCAATGTTCCAATTGTGATAATAAAATGCGGAACATATAATGTTAGATTGTTAATGATTTCATTGAGTGCGTGAATCGTACGATTGCTGTTCATCATTAATGAGACAAAAGTATTTAGAAAAACGTTGAGAAAGTTCTGACATACGGATTATATAGCAAAGCCTTATTTGTATATAATGAAGAAAAGACCATTGTGTTTATTTTTGATTTAATCCAGCATCATAGTGATTAGACGTTCTTTTTAAAGATGGAAAAATATTACGTGTTTTTATTCAAAAAACAAGAAAACATATAAGCTTATTTATTGACATTAGTTATAGTAATATTTGCTGGAAGAGTTCGAGTTGATAAACGACGAGATTGTCCATCCTGTTGATCAGGTTTTACTCGTGTAACAACCACAAACGATGTTCGATCATTTGTATTTTGAATATTCGATTGTTCAGGAAGTGTTTCACATCGAGAGACCTTATCGAATAATGGGAAATTATCTCCATCGGTCATAGACATTCGACTGCCATCAATTGAATTTATCATATCTAATCAGATACGATTAATATTTTAATTATAAGAAAATGCGTACTTAGCATGCGATACGGCGTCATTTGATGTTCATTGATGTCTTGACTTCTTCTTCGTCGGCGTACTCGACGTCGAACACCACCGCCCCTGAAGAATTATTTTCGTTGATGTTTATTTCAATTGATATATCTTACCATAGATAATAGTAAAGGCAACAACATGCACAACATACTGCTAAAAGAAAAGCTAATAATGATAGACCAACAATTGTTAACCAATGGACGCTCTTTTCTAATATAGATTTTGTTAAAAATATTATTTTAATAAGATTATTATCAAATTTACTTGGTGTCAATGTTGTTGTTGCTGTCGTAGCAGTTGTCGTGGTAGTCGTCGTTGTTGTTGTGGTTGTTGTTGTCGTTGTAGTTGATGTCGTCGTTGTTGATGTAGTAGTTGTTGTTGTTGATGTAGTTGTCGTTGTTGAAGTTGATGTAGTTGTTGTTGTCGAAGTTGACGTAGTTGTTGTTGTCGAAGTTGACGTAGTTGTTGTTGTCGAAGTTGACGTAGTTGTTGTTGTCGAAGTTGACGTAGTTGTTGTTGTCGAAGTTGTCGATGTACTTGTTGTTGACGTTGTAGATGTTGTCGTACAAGCTGGACCTGTTTGAACATAAAATGTAACACAATATTCTTCCGATTGAACGTATTCACTATTGTAATCCAATAAAAATAAACAAATAGACTATATTTTTCTTCAATTCAGAATGAAAAAAAATAAAACCTTGTAAAAGCAATTGTACAGAATTCTTGTGGTCCAATTTGATTGGCTTCTGGTGTCCAAATGAAACTTGCTACTGCAAATAAATCATCGGCAATTGTGCCGAAACTCGTCATTTTTAAACCTTGAATTGGAAAAGAAATGACAATATCTGTAATTGTTGAAACATCCGGATCGCATAGATTTTGAGCATAGAACTCAAAACTTATCGGTACACCGATTTGTACTTCAAAACAATCACCAAACGATTCGAAAACTGGTAAATCTGAACACCGTGGCGTTGGAAGAACATGTATTAAAAATTGAACAGGTACTGAACTCATTGATTCATTGCTTGTTGTGTTCATAAAATCCTCGACTTGAACAGCCACAGCATACCAAGCGCCTGCAACAGTTCCTGTAAAAGTGATTGTACAATTCGAAAGAGTCGTTCCAGGAGGTGTGCTCGATGGATAACATATGCCAGCACATTCATCGATTGTTTGCCGAGTTGGATAGATTGATGTTGATCGTTTCGTACCACGTATTTCACTTGTTGTTGACACAGTTGTTTTAGGCGTGGTCGTTCGTGTCGTTCGAGTTGTAGTCAACAGAGAAAGACAAGCTGGTTTTGTGTCACATTTATCTTTTCCACCAGATTTACAAGTTGTTCCTTGACAAATAGTACAGTCACATTTACAATCCTTACCACACTGTGTTTTACAATCTTTATGATCGCATTTTTTTGTGTCTCGTTTTTCTCGATTATGTTTAATTTGATGATCAATATATTCATCAAAATAATCGAATCGTTTTCGTCGATAACCTTGTTGAACAGTCGACCATCGACAACGAACATCATCACCTTGATTTGCATCTGACACGGGTATTTTGATTTGTGTCGGTTGATTTACAATGGCATACTGTGGTGAAACAATCGACGATACCGGAGGAGTATTCGTTATGCCATCGGATCGTTTTCGTAAATCAATCGAACATAAAATCGACCAATCTAAACCACTAACTGCCGGAGAATTTAAAGCTCGCCAAGCTGCATCTTGATAGGCGATTGAAAAATGTGCACTAGCATTCAATGTGATATTAACTGATCTTTCACTTGTCATCATGCCTAATGATGAACTTGTTGATTTACAATCTGTCAATATATCGATAGGCTTTTCTGAATAACCTCCATCTGTATTACAATCTGCCACGCAATTTAGATCTTCATTTTGATTGGCACGACCACTGGTCGAGATCGGAACGTTTATATCGCATTTCATTGTTGGATAACTCCAGGAATATGATTGAATTATTGTTATCGTTGTCATACTTGAATTATCATATGGATCAACAGGTTCCCATCGAATAGTTCCACCATTGAAATGCATACTATTTATGATTTTAAACAAAAATAGAAATATTAAAAATATATTCTTCATGTTGAAGTTTTATATAAAATGAAGAAAAATATAATCCACTGTCAAGAACATTAAATAGAAGGTCTCTTATACGAATTCGTGCAGAATCGTATTCATTGTTATTATTGATTTTAATTTATATGGTAATTTTTTTCTTTACGTCAACGGTCTGGAATAGAAAATGAATTTGGATTATTGAAACTTTACAGATGATTTTAAAGTATGAAAGACATGTTTACCGTGCTGTTGCTAAACAAATTTCGTTATGTTTGAATTTAATAGGACAGAAATTGTGAAGATTCCACAGTACTCCTATTCTTCCGCATATTATCTTCCCCTACGAGCAATAACAAATCGAGAACTGATAAAGTTGTCAAATTGTCAAAATTTTGATTAAAAAAAGTATATTATTTGGATTTATTTATTGAATAACTATACGTATAATATTGCATGTCAGTCAATAAAAAGCGAAGTATATAGAATGATAACATTTCGAGTTATTCTTACGGTTTTATTCATTGAAAAGATCGTTGATGGATCTTTGAATTTGTACGAAACTGATGATTGTTTTTATCATTATATTAATAGTGATAGTGTTGATTTTCGATTGGATCATTCAATTAAACAAATGATGAAATACTGCATTCGGATTGATGAAAATTTGACAGCTGATCCTCGAACATATACAAAAACTTTTACTTTTGCCCAATTAGCTCAATCGAATATCACCGTTGAACAATTATTATTATGGTCAGCTACAATCGATTTAATTGAAAGATATTCATATTATCTTAATCAACCAATGATACATTCAAGTTTATCAATGGAAGATGTGTTTTATAATTGTACAAATCCATGGTTTGGTTCTCGTTGTCAATATTCATTTGGTACAAATAAACATAGATCATTTTCTTCGATTGTTCAAATGACATTTAATCGATTTCAAAATTACGATTTTACTGAAACAATTGGAGAATCAATGAATTTGACTTGTTACACACATTTAAAGTGCAATCGTGGTGCAACATTTTTATGTCTTGATTGGAGAGAAATTTGTAACGGGCAAATCGAGTGTATTGATAACGGTGAAGATGAAATAGAATGCTGGCAAATGGAAATCAACGAATGTCATGAAGATGAATTTCGTTGTGATAACGGAATGTGTATTTCAAAGGATTTTTGGCAAGATGATCCAAACAATCCTGATTGTTTAGATCGGTCCGATGAACTCGATGATCCCTCATTGTTTGATATGTGCTTTCAAGATCCGACATTTCGCTGTGAAGAACATATGTGTCGACCGGGTAAAGACAATTTCGTTTGTGGAGATGGACAATGTGTTGCAAAATTTCTGTCATGCAAAAATATTCGATCAGCATTATTTAAAAAATCTTTTCTAAAATCTAATGAACTAGATTATAATTGTGAGAAATATTACAGTTGTTTCACTATGATTCAATCCGTCTATGCAAGTGATGATTGTCGTATCGTTCTAAGCCATCTTTCAGTAGATGAACCATATTATCCCAAGAATTGCGAACCATTTATTCAATTTCCAATTGATTATGTTCTCAACGGTCATATTCGTTATCTTTATACAAATCATACAACAGTCACATTTATTAGCCAAAAATTTATTAATGGAACACTTCTGCTAAACGACCACGACCTTTTCTTTCGTGTAGATACACGTCCTCTTTCGTCGTACATGAAAGATTGGAATTATTTTAATCAACACGTTCATGGTGTTCCTAAAGACGATCATATACTTACTTCGATAATTCCTTTTAGGTATTTTGGCTTAGGATTATATCCCAGTACGCCTTCGATGTTCTACAATCTTCATGCTATTTTTAATTACCGTCCAAGTCGAATATTTCGTGGTCCTGACTATTGGATTGAAGGTGATACAATGGTAGCAAGATATTTTCGTATTCTTTTGCCCGATTACATTTGTTATGATAGAAATAGATGTAGTCATATTAAACCAACGTTTAAATATAAGAATCTTACTTGTGTTAATCGTTCTCTTTTAAATTTGAATTTTGATGAAATTTATGATTTTGCAGAATTTAATTCGATTATTGAAAATTATTTTCATAGATGTTCACATCCGTATAAAATCAATCGAACACATTCATCAGTTTATTGTTGTCAAAATTCAACGAAATGCATATCTAAACATCGTCTTCTCGATAACATCATCGATTGCCCTTTCGAAGATGATAAAAACTACAATATTAGTTCTTCATTAAATCAACGAACAAATGATCTCAATCAAATCTATTTTCAGCAAATCTGCAACGGAATTGTCGATATCAATGGTATCGAATATACCGATGAAACGGAATGTGATCATTGGCCATGTAAAAATATCTACACAACATGCGATGGTTTTTGGGCGTGCGCTGATGGGCAAGATGAAAATAATTGTATTCAGTCGAATTGTCCGCCACGATCACAGCCTTGTATTTCTTTAAAAGAGCAGAATACAGTGATATGTTTACCACACGATCGTATCAATGATGGAATTATTGATTGTATGGGCGCATCGGATGAGAAAAGTTATTGTCGTAATAAGAACAATAGTTTATTGGATAAAAATAATTTCTTCTGTCGAACTCAACAAACTTGTCTACAAATCAAAAGAGAGTGCGATGATGATAAGTGTTCTCTAGATGAAAAGTTAGATGGTTGTAGTCTTCGACTGGAGGCATGTTTGTATGATTTCGAGGAAGATTATATATTTGATCAATCTGTTTTCTGTCAATTATTCAAGATAAACAAAAATTATCCATATTTTTCATTGGAAACATCGCCAAGATATCCTTCTCATTCTCAATCGAATGAAACAATTCGTCAGCGTCGAAGTATCGAATCATTCGATGAAGAAACTAATGAAACTGATGATAGTACAATAGAAGAAAATAATCTCTGCAATCGAGGAGTATTCGCTCGTACATCATATGACATGAATCAAAGCAGTTACATTTGTTTTTGTCCACCAAGTTATTACGGACATTCATGTCAATATCAAAATCAACGTGTTAGTCTTACATTACGTTTCTTACCTGTCGATCGACATACTATCTATGCAATAGTCGTTAAACTTATTGATCAATATGATCAATTACATTCATACGAACAATTTACTTTCATGGCTCTTTGGGGATGTAAAATTAAATTCAATATCTATCTGCTATATTCTACTCGACCAAAGAATGAATCGAATACTTATCATATTCAAATAGATGCATATGACAAGACAAAATTACAACATAATGCAAGTTGGTATTTGCCTATACCATTTGCATTTCTACCAGTCAATCGATTGGCCAAACAACTCATTTTACCCACTCAACAAACGATCAATTCTTATTTATGCAATCTAACATGTTATAATGGAGGTTCTTGTCAAAAATATGAAAATACGCAATTATTATTTTGTCATTGTCCAACGAATTGGACAGGTCGACAATGTCAAATATCTGTTAAATGTGATGATTGCGGTTCAGACTCGATTTGCATAGGATCAATAGATAATCGATCGATTTGTCTATGTTCAATAAACAAAGTCGGTCCACGATGTCTTCTATCTGCGAAATGTCCATCGAATGCATGTCAAAACAATGGTCAATGTGTATTAACTCATGATCATATAGGCACAAATAATCATATCTGTATGTGTTCTGAAGAATTCCATGGATCTCGATGTGAGAAAAGAAAACGAAGACTATCAATTACCTTCGATAACATACTCCTACCATCTCACGTTCAAGTTTATATTAGTACTGTGTTAAATACAACACAACCATCGACCATTGTCATGTTACGAAAATTCATTCAAAATCAGAAAACATTACTATTCTATCTCTCAAAATCATATCATATGGTATTTGTTAAATCTACAAATGATTACTATTTAGCTGCTTCACACTCTTCTGAATTCTATGATCTATCAACATCGATTAGTTCCAAACAAAGATGTTATTCAATTCACGAACTATTCAATTCAACTATTCAAAATCTACCATCTGTTCGACGCGTCAAATACTATCCATTGATCTGCCGCGAGCAAAGTTCAATATCTTGTTTCTACGATGAAACATACATGTGTCTATGTGCTTCTGGATATCTACCAAATTGTTTTCATTTTGATCATCAAACAGTACGAACATGTAAACAGATTGGTTACTGTCAAAATAATGGTCTATGCTTGCAAGATGATCCAACGTGTCCATCGGATCGAATATGTATTTGTTCCGATTGTTATTTTGGTAGTCAATGTCAATTTTATGCCAAAGGCTTTGGTCTCACTCTTGACGATATTCTTCGATATGAAATTCAACCAAATCGATCATTTTTTAATCAATCACTAATTGTAATAATAACTGGATTGATAACGATTCTTTTCTTTTCATTTGGCTTGATAAGCGGAACAATTTCTTGTTTAATTTTTAAAAGACAAAAATGCAAACAAATTGGTTGTGGTTTTTATCTTCTCGCATCATCAAGAACATCTATTCTAACAATATGTATGTTTACACTTAAATATTGTTTTCTTATTCTTTCTCAATTAAATATAATTACCAATCGAACGATACTTCATATCGGTTGTATTTCAATCGATCCTCTATTAAAAATCTTTCTTTATACTGAGAATTGGTTCAATGCTTGTGTAGCTATCGAACGTGCGTATGCTGTACTTAAAAAAATTCAATTTAACAAAAAATCGAGTGTACAAATGGCGAAACGTTTGATCTATTTCATTCCATTGTTAATCATTCTATCGTTTCTTCATGAATTTCTTCATCGAAATCTATTCGATGACAAAGAAGAACATCGAACATGGTGTGTCAATTATTATTCAAATTCGTTTCAATATTATAATTCAACTGTTCTTTTCATACATTTTCTCGCACCATTTACAATTAATTTACTATCGGCTTTATTCGTTATTATTAACGGTGCTCGACAACATACGAAAAGTCAACGTCAACAAACCTATTTCGAACATCTTCGTAAAGAATTCCGTATACATAAACATATGCTAATCAGTCCACTTGTATTAGTTATTCTCTCATCACCACGTCTTATCATTTCGTTAATATCATCATGTATAAAATCATCTCGAAATCCGTCATTATTTCTTTTTGCTTATTTGATTTCGTTCGTACCATCGATGCTTGTCTTCGTTGTTTTTGTCCTGCCATCGAATTTATACAAACGAGAACTCAAAGAATCCGTTAAAACATGGCGACGATAATCGTTTTATGTTTATTTCAAATGTCAGTTCGTACGAATTGGTACAATTTGTTGTTGATTTTTTTTTCTACAAGTCAATAACGCAAGAACTTCGTGTCGAAATGCATTGAATGTGAGAAAATAAATGACAAATGATAGTATATGATATGTATATAAAATTGAATCTAAAACTTTAGCTAGAATTGTTGTTGGTATTGTAAAGAAGAATGCTGCAACAATTGTTGCTGGAATAGTCATGATTAAAAAGAGACATGTTGTTAAAATTAATGTTACAGATATGGCTTGATGTTGAATAGCCGATTGTTGAATGATACGAACACGACGAAGATGAATCAAATGATAAATAGTTCGACTATTGAAAACAATCATTAATAAAGTCGGTACACAATTATAAAAACCTAGATTAACATAATCCCATAGTGGATAGATGACATAAAATCGAGCATTTGGATCGACAAATCCATTGGATGTTAGAAAGCAAGTAAAAATTAAAAAATGTAAATTAAGTACTAAGAAAAAGATGATAATAGATGCAATGATAATTAAAATCGTTTTTTCACGATTGAAAATCGTACGATGAAGATGACTGGCTGATAGATATCGATCGAAACTAATCGCCACACGAAGCCAAGCTGACGATTGACCAGCAAAATAATTAAGAAATCCAAAGATTTTACACGTTGGAATTGAATAGATTAAAAGAATGTATCCATGTACAATCTGTAGATAATGATCTAGATTCCAACCGTATAACATCAGAATATCAAAGATCGCAATCGTACGCATATAATGAATGACTGGTTGTCGTTTTGTATCTTTGAATGCTGATCGACAGAGAATAAAGAACGTGAACAAATTGAGTAATGTACCAACAATAATCAAAGTAAATGGATAATAAGCAACGATCAAATCATTTGCTTGTAATGTGCTATTTGACATAATTTGAAGTTACAGAATGACTCGACTGCTGTATTCGAACAAAACATTACTTTTCATTAGGCACGCACTTGTTTTTCTATGCAATTAGTGAAAAGATCTTTTAATTAGAAATGAAATAATCCTACTTTAGCATTGACGGATAAATTTTAGATCGAAATGACGTATCAAAATTGAAAATGAAACCGCCGAATGAATCATTATTCTTCATTCTTTGAGAACACACACATGCGCACTATCACAAGGATAAATATTTGCATAGAAAACAAAAATGCTTGTTGCATACTTTTGTGCTTTTTCTTTCTCATGTGATTTAATATGACGACGTTCGAAGCATTACCAAACGAAATATTCGTTGAATGTTTGGAATATCTAACAACTTGGGAGATTTTTCATGGATTCAATCAATTAAATACTCGTTTTCAAACATTAATTCAATCGATACCATTACATTTAAATTTTCAGAAAATTCCAAAAGAAAAATTCCTTCAAATTTGTCATATTCTTCGTTCGAATCCAAATCTTAAATCATCGATTCATACATTACAATTACTCAATCGAAATCTATACAAACAAATCGATTTTTTTCTCTCTTGGTTTTCATTCGATGAATTCTCTCAATTAAAACGAATCGCTCTAATTGATATCGATCAAAATTCAGATCTACGAATTAAATCACTAACGCCCTTCAAATGTAAATCATTCAATTCGTGCCAATCTCTTGTTGATCAACTTCCAACGATTACTCATTTGACATTAACAGAATGTTTTTTCAATGATCTTTGTTTGATATTGAATGATGCTATTCAATTGAAATATTTAAATCTTGGTTCAATCTCGAAATCAAATCAAACAACGAATAGTTTAATATTAAAGTCGAATTTACAATTAAAACGAATTATTATGAAAAATTTCGAATGCAATTTCGATGATTTAGAATTTGTTCTTTCACAAACGCCAAATATTGATTCTTTAACAATCATATCAAAGACAAATTCTCAACTAATCAATGCTCCTCGTTGGCAATATTTAATTCAAAATTCACTGACGAAATTAGTTAAATTTCAATTTTCATTTTCAATGCGTAGTCGATTGTTTATTCTCGAAAATTTTCAACAATTTCAAACAACATTCTGGCTCGATGAACATCAATGGCAGACGGATTACGGTTACAATGGATCGTATTCAATCATTCATACGATTCCTTTCGTATCGAATGAATACGTATTCGAAGCCCGACCGATAAGATATCAATTGAATAAAACGAATAAATTTCAACAGACTGAAAAACTCGATCTCACCTTCGAATCACCGAATGCAATTCGATGGCGAGATTATTTCGACAATATTAAATCGTTGACATTACGTTTTATTTATAAAAATCAAAACGAGTCAATTGTCGACAAGTTTATTTTGGATCTATCATCGATTATGAATTTATCGAACGTTGAACATTTGAATATTTTCACTGATACGAATGATGAATATATACCGATGATTTGTTTCGAAATTTTCAAACGATCATCTCGATTATCATCGATTAATTTCAATTCAATTGATTTGAATTGTTTGTTTGAACATAAACCATTGTGTAATTATTTCAATGAAATGATTGTGAATTTAGAAAGTCAAAATTATTATTCATTTGAAACATTCAGTCAAGTAGAATTATTCTGTCGAATCTTTTCGAATATTGAACAATTTAAATATAAATTAACGAATCGAGAATATTTTGTGTATTTATTAAATGAATTAACACATTTGTCGATAGTAGATTTATGGGTCGATGATTTCGAAACATTTCTTAGTTGGTTTAATCAAGAAAAATATCAATTTAATCGAATATTTCATATTGAAAAAAATTGTAGACTTTGGATCGAAAGTGTTTTTCCCTCGATGTAAACAAAAAAAAATAGATTGCTTTTTTTTCTTCTATAAATAAATTAAACGACCAATTCGGAAACAATCATACAATTAGTCTCTATTAGTGTAAATTCAATAAATTACCGATAACTAAAAAGTCATTTTCCATATGGCGTGTTTCACTTACATCACACTTTTTTTCTTTTTCTACTTCCATCATGTAAAAACCGATTGGCCATCGATTAATCAACCAACTATAGATCTGCTGGGTCTATTTCCTGATGCACCAAATACAACTCAACCAACAACGTTATCTGTTCATCCTGAAGCAATGTTTAAAGCAGCTGTACTGCTGTCACAACAGTACAATATAACGATTGGTGGAAAATATATTGGATGGCAAATGATTTCAACAGGTGGTGATGTGATGAATTGTTTTAAAGGTGCATGTAAAGCACTACCTAATTCAAGTATCGTTGGTATTGTTGGACCTGCATATTCGAGAGAAACTGATTCTCTTGCTGCATTTGCTGGAACTATTAATCTTCCTGTTATCTCCTATTCAGCAACCAATACTGATTTATCAGATCGAAGTCGATATAAATCATTCTTTCGAACAGTTTCATCAGATAAAGCAGCTGCAGTAGCAATGGTTGATCTTTTTCTTCGATATAATTGGACATCGGGCATCATTATCTATCAAAATGATGCTTTTGGTACTGGTGGTGCACGTGTTATTAGTGAAGCATTCAATGATAATGGTCTATCAGTCGATCAAACAATCATATATAATATCAATACATTAACTCTTCAAGAAAATTTTAAAAGCGTTTTACTTGATAGTCCAACAAGAATAGTTGTTTTGTGGACTAGTGAACCATATACACAAATGATCGTACAAACTGCTCTCGACGCTGATGTACTGGGTCCAAAATTCACATGGATATTAAGTTCGGATGGTTTAATCTCAGTTTCAAACAAGACACTTCGACAGAAATTAATCGGTATGCTTACAGTTGAGCCAGTGACAGGCAGTGTTGTTAATGCAACTGTGAATACGACATTATTAAATATAGCGTTAAATTTATGGCAACAATATCATCCTGAAACTTATCCATCATCAGATGATATAAGTTATTATGCTTATTTTGCATTTGATGCAACTTGGACATATATCAAAGCATTACAACAGTATTGTTCGACAATATCTAATGAATCTAACTTATGTTTATCAATTACAAATACTTCTGAATGTCTTGATTCCTCTTTGACTAATGGTGGTGACTTCATAAATACTATTAGTACAACAGAGTTCTTAGGTATATCAGGGCCGATTAAATTTTCGATGGATGTTACAGATAGATTGGATGGTATTTATTATGTTGCCAACAATATTCAACCAACTGTAAATGGCTTGGTAAATGTTCCTGTATTGGTATGGTCGAGTTCAACTAAATGGCAAGAACATGCATCAGAAAGTGCTATTATTTGGCCAGGAAGTACCACTGATCCACCAGATGGTCTTCCATCTATATCAGGTATTAGATTACGAGTAGCTGTTTACCTTGTTGATCCTTTTACAATGATCAAAACAGCAAGCGACAATTCAGAAACGTCTGGAACAACTCTGATTGGTTATATTCCTGATCTTATCAATTTGCTCGTTGATCAATTGGGTTTCATTCCCGAGATTAAAATCGTACCAGGTAATCACACTTATAATAGTTTAGTTGATGGAGTTGTTAATGGTATTTATGATATTGTCATCGCAGATGTTACAGTAACAGCATCACGTACTGAACGAGTTAGTTTCTCGAATTCAATATTCGATAATTCATTACGGGTTATTATTCGTAAACGAACCATTACAAAGACATCTCTCACCGCATTTTTAAGTCCACTATCAGTTCAATTATGGATGGTTTTATTATTGGTAATGGTTTTTGCTGGTCTTCTGATTTATGTTTTTGAACGACAACACAGTCAAGTCTTACAAAATCAAACACTATTTGGTTCAATTGCGATGAGTATTTATTACTCATTTGAAAATATTGTTGGTTATGGTGCAAGTTTCACTGTAAAAACATCAGCTGGCCGTCTTGTTACAGTTGCATTATACACATTAAGTATTGTTATTATTGCAACATATACTGCTAATTTAGCATCAAATTTAACATTGATGAGAACTGAAGATATCGTTACAGGAGTTGATGATATTAAAAATGGAAAAGTTTTACTTAGTCGTGTTGGTATTATGCCGAATTCATCGATTGAAGCTTATTATTTACGAGAAATATCTAATGGAATAAAGAATTATTATCCACTGCTTGAGGCAGCTGATATCTTTCGAAAATTACTTAGTGATGATATCGATGCAGCTATTATGGATTCAGGTATTTTAGAATATGCAACATCAAATATATATTGTAATTTAACATTAGTTGGTGTTGGTGTTGACGAGTCAGTATTTGGAATTGTAATGCCAAAGAATTGGTTATATGCGAGAACCTTTGATTATACGATTTTATCATTGCGTGAATCGGGTCAATTGGACACATTAAAATCAAAATGGTTTCGTGGTACAATGTGTTCGAGTTCAAATACAGTGGTTGTCGTAACTGCAACAACTATCGAATCCTTAAGTGGTTTATTTATGATATTTGGTATTATTTTGTTTGTTGCAATCGTTGTTCATATATGGGAAGGACGACATTATCTCTTCAATGATATAGTGAAGATAATGCGTTCCCGAAAAATATTTAAAAAACAAACACCAGTGCAAGATTTAACAAATGGAAGAACTAATTTCTCTTGAACACAGTTTTAATTGTAACATTCATTGAGTCTTTGTTCCATTAAAGTTTCAAAATATTCAATAGTTTCGTCTTCAATCTGATTGTACAATAAATACAGTTCTGTAATTGTCTATAAAAAAATGAGTCATTGTATATGAATAATAATTGACTAGAAACTGACTGTATTGTATTTCAATGCTTCTTTGAGATATTCAGCGCCTGTAGATTTAATTTCATTACATTGAAGATTGAGGGTCGTTAGAACCTGCAGAACATGGTAAAACACGTTCTAGTAATCTTAAAACTAGAGTGAAGTGTTACCCTATTGATTCGTAATGCTTCACTGAGGTAGCGAACACCTTCATCATGAATTAAATTTTGCTCAAGATTGAGTTCCAGTAGAGTCTGCAGAAAAATTTGAAACATTCTATTTAGTATTTAAAAGGATAGACAGAATATTACTGTATTAACTTGTAATGCTTGACTAAGATAGCGAGCACCTTCATCTCCAATTCTGTTACCCTCGAGATATAAATATTTAAGCGTCTTTAAAGAACAAATACATTTTAATCGAAATAAATAAATAATTATTATTCTACTGTATTATTTTGTAATCCTTCACTCAAAGGCCGAACAGTATCCCATCCAATCAGATTATAACTAAGGTTAAGACTTTCAAGTGTCTAGAAAATATGAATAGAACTATATTTACGTAAAAGATATATATATATATATATATTACTGTATTGTGGCGTAATAAATTGCTGAGATATTCAACACTTCTGAATCCAAGTGAGTTGGAATTAAGATCAAGGGATATCAATGCCTACAGGAAATGCAATTACACGTAGAAGTGTAAAAAATATAAACGGCATTACTGTATTATGTTGTAACGCTTCGCTTAAATATCGAATACCTTCAGATCCAATTCTATTATTTCCAAGACCAAGGTATTGAAGTGTCTGTACAAAATAAAGAAATGACATTTAAAAGTAACGATACGATAGAATAGACAAATATATGTTACAGAATTGTGTCGTAGTGTTTCACAAAGATACTGAATACCTTTGACTTCAATTTCATTATCTGTAAGATCCAGTTTGATTAGAGTCTAAATCAAATACATTTAAACAGAAAAAAAAAACTAGAGCAACTGATGTGTTACTGTGTTTTGTTGTAATGCATCACTAAGATGTCGAACGCCTTCAGATCCAATTCTATTGAGGGTGAGTATGAGACTTGTTAGTGTCTACATAGAATATGAAAACGAACTTTTACAGTTGAAATAATATTTATTCGATATGCTACTGTATTATGTCGCAGTGCATTTGCAAGATATTGAGCGCCATTAGCTGTAATTTTGTTACCAAACAGATTCAAACTTTTGAGTGTCTATGTGTAACATATCAAAATGAAATCATATATGATCAAATGGCAATCATGTTACGGTGTTTCCTTGTAATCCTTGACTGATGTATTGTGCTTCCCTATCTTCAATTTCGTTATTTGGGAGTTTTAATTCTGTAATGACCTTAGGTTAAATGAATGAAAAAAGTTTTCCTAATAATAGTTAAGTAAATGATGAGTTATACTTTATTATGCTGCAATACATCAGTGAGATATTGTGCATTTTCCGAGTCAATTTTATTATTTTCAATACTAACACATTCAAGCGTCTGAATAATAATAAGAAAATTTGCTTTTAATATATGTAAATGTATTACTTTATTCTTTTGTAATGCTTCGATTATATATCGTACATTTTCATTTCCCATTTCATTCTGATGTAAACGTAGACATGTCAATGTCTAAAAGAGATGGAGCAGTTTGTTTGAATAAGTACATTTGAATAGAAAGAGTATCACTGTGTTATGTTTTAATATTTGAGCAAGCTGTTGAAACATTTTACTGTTAATTTTCTTATATCCAATGTAGAAATATGTTTTTGTCTATATAGTAACTTATGAACTAGATTTTTATCATGAAAGAATCTAAGTTTACCTTATATCTTTGATAGGACTCAAGAATGGTATTCAATCGTTGACATACATTAGTCATCGATAAGAATAAGTCTTCATCATCTAAATAATCTAGTATTCGATAAACGAGCTCGACTGGTAGAATTTGAAGCGATAATGGCATTGTGCACTGTAGATTCATTTGTAAATTACAAATTTAAAAAACAACATTGTTCATAAGAAAAATAATCGATTGGTTATACTACCTTTCCACATGATGGCGCTGTTTACCACTCCCACTTATTTTACCAAAGTTTTTTGAACCAAGGTGATGATGATGATGAAGCAACATCAGCATCGTTAGTAGGAGCTGAAACACCGTATACCTAAGAATAGTCCTATTATACAAACTATTGGACCTATAAATTTAAGAACTTTGTACCATTTGAAGATCCGATATACTGTTACACCAAATTTGTCTACAAGTATGTTGTCATCCCATTGAACCTTATGTGGTTCGTTTCTATTGTAGTAACATTAACCTGACTAAAGAAAACAGAAAGTCTACGTACATTTCATACACTATATGAGAGATGAGGACAAGACATAAAAGTGTTCAATGGAAATTTTCTCTGATGAACTTCCTTTGGAAACCAGTCGACGTTCGACAGCATACTCAGTTACAGTACAGTTTGTAATTGCTAACAACGACAGTAGATCTTATATAGCTACAGAAGCCGATGACAGACTTTATCTCGAGTTTCTGTGCTATGCAAACGAGACATAGGATTATAGGTAATGTCGATCGCTCTCAAAACGAATTTATTTTGAATCCTATCTAAGAATTAAACTGTTTATATTCGAAAGTTTTGTTTGGTTTCTTTCAATTCCGAGTAATGTTTATTCGTATACATAAATCAACCGAGCGTATACTTTTTCCTTTTGATCTGAGTGAGCATTTTTCTACATAAAATTCTTTTTTTTTTTGACTGATCAGACAAGAAATGTTAGTTGAATGGCTGCAGTTTATAGTCAACTTTATTTTTCTAATTTCTTAACAAATTAAGATGCACTCCATCCCATATCAGCATTAATAATTGCTCCATTTAAAACGCCTGATTCTGATTCGCAAAGAAAAACTGCTAGATTTGCCATTTGATTAAGATCACAAATGCCTGGATTAGTTGCTAGACATTTTTGTACAATTGCAAAGCCTTCTTGATTGAAACCATTCGCCATTGCTGCGCCAATATTTGTTTGCATGCCGCCAGGACAAATTGCATTACAACGAATCTTTTTATTAGCATAAGCAGCAGCAGTGTTTTTTGTTAATCCAACTAGACCATGTTTACTAGCCGTATAGGCTGCTCCTGCTCGATGACCTAAAACTCCACCTAATGAACAAATATTCAAGATAACTCCTGGCGTATTCTTGTCTAAGTAATGTTTCACTGCTAATTTTGTCGTTAGAAAAGGTCCAGTTAAATTAATTGCCAACACTCGATTCCATAAATCTTCTTCACAATCAGCTGCACCATCAAATCTGTCCATAATACCTGCATTATTAATAAGAATATCGATTTTTCCAAAATTTGAAATTGTTTTTTCGAATAATTCTTGTATCGAAGACGATGATGAAACATCAACTTTGACGGCAATACACTTTCCTGAAGTTTGCAATTCATTAAATGTTGCTTCGAGAACCGTTTCATTCATATCACAAAGGACAACTTGAGCTCCAGCAATTAGCAAATGTTGACTTATAACTTTACCAAGACCACCAGCGGATCCGGTTACAATAGCCACTTTATCTACTAATGACGACGACGACATATAAGCAAATACGTATATGAAACAAGACCTTATATTAAGAATAAAAATTATGGTGTCTTTTATAGTCGAAGTAACCTTTTATCGTGCACACTCGCAACGTCCTTTTCTAACAGATAAAACTATAGTTATCAGTAGTGCTCTTGAAAAAAGTATTTGACATTTTGGCTCGAAAAGTACTATAAAGTGCGTTTTAAGACTGAATAATATTATAATCGAGCTTTAAATTGTTAGAATCAAATTGAGATTTTCATTGTTGTTTAAAATTCAACCGATAACAAGAACAAGAAACCAACAACTGAACAATGGCTAGACGGTTCGAATCTACGAATTTAAAAAAAAAGTCGTCACTTTGCTACACAAGTGCGTGAAACCATTGGTGATTTCGTAGAAATATAAGTTTCCTATGGAGCTATTCTCGAAATGTGAAAATGAACATTTTGTTTTGAATAGTTCTTGCAAATTTTAATCAAAGGTTTAGTGCATAATCATTCATATAAAATCTTTTTCGTACTCTCGTTTACATTTAAGATTGAATTTCAATTTTAGATCATAGTCTCGCAAATTTGTGCCAATCTAGAAAAATAAGATAAAATAATTCAGTAGATTTTATAAAACTGAACTGACTCTTAGTTTATGTTAAGAAAAACAAATCAAAAAATCTGCTGCTCCTCACTTTTGATTTTCTACAATCAATTTGTAAGAAAAAAGAAATACATATTATGAATTGCCGACGCTTTTTATATTATTGATCAATCAAAAACTTACCATGGGCGAAACATTTCTGAGCAACAACAAATACAAATACAACGAAAAAAATATTTTTATAAAAACAGAATCCTTTTCTACATAATAGAGATATAATTCGAGGAACTATAAAGATAATTGATATTTTAATGGGTGAGGATGTAGGTAATACACTGTACCATCTTGTCGAAAGAACATACAGTAACCTCATTTTTAATAACTATTTGATTGTTTATCTACTGATGAATGCATTTACGTAGATTCGAATAACAAATCCAGTACTTTCTTGAACATCATGGAGCATGAAGTCAGTGAGAGTACGACTTCAATTTCTTAATAAATTGCTCAATTGAAGAAATCAATTAAAATCCAATCATTTTTTTAAAAATTTAATCGATTTTTATGAGAATTTTCTTACATATGATAGTTGCCCATCTCTCGTTCCTCTGGTTATAATATTCGTATTTTTTTTCTAAGGTAAACATGTAAGACATGTAATTTATTTCAATGCTCACTCATGCAGTAATTTATCCGCCCCCGCAACGTCGTTTTTTGAAAGAAAAAGGAAAAAACCAACATGCATACATTTAAATAGCAAGTCGATAGATTTTTTTAACTTCATCATTGACGTCAATCATCGACCACTATATGGATAAACTGATAAATCTTGAAACATTTACATTATTATGGTTAGATGCAAATGTTAATAAAACAAAGGATAATATGGAAGCACAAAGTATATTGAGAGAAGCAATTAATTTCTTGCGAATATTCGATCAAGCTAATCAATGTGAAGAATATATACGAAGTATTAAACACGAAAAAATTGTATTAATTGTATCGGGACGATTAGGACGAGAGTTTGTACCACGTCTACATAATTTATCACAATTAAATTCTATTTATGTTTATTGTTTTGATAAAAATGGTAATAAACAATGGGCTGACAATTATTCGAAAGTATTAGAAGAAAAAAACAAGACAATTATTGATCATTTGTTTCGTTTTTTAGGTGAAAGGAGTGTTCGTTGATTTGAACAAACTTATTCGACAATTAACACAAGATCAACAAAGCCGTGTTAAGCACGAAGATCCATGGTCAATTATGATTTTCAATCGATCGGACAAAGAATATACACATAAAAATCTCAAATCTGAAAATAGTTCGTTCATGTGGTTTCAATTACTTATCGAAGTACTTCTCGGTATGGAAACACATTTCGAAACAAAAAACGAACTAATCGATATCTGTAAAAATCAATATAAAAATAATACGAAATTCTTGGCTATCATCGATGAATTTCAAAAGTTTTACAATGGTACAAATGCCATTTGGTGGTATACGCGAGAGAGTTGCTTTTATTATCTTTTAAACAAAGCATTACGTATTCAAAATATTGATATATTATTTATTTTTCGATTTTTTATCAAAGATCTATTCAATGAATTGACAAGAGAACATAGAAAATTGAAACAATCATCATCCAACGAACAATTTAATCGAGTATTTCGAGGACAAGTGATTTCGACGGATGAACTTAGCCGTATGAAGAAAAGTATCGGTGAATTTATTTCGATAAATTCATTTTTTTCGGCAAGTAAAAATAGAAAATATGCTATTGATTTTACCAAACAAGCTCAATCGAGTAAAGATGTTCAACAAATTCTTTATGACATTCAAATCGACGTTCATCTATCGACAAAACCATTTGCTGATGTAACACATCTTAGTTATTACAAAACCGAAAAAGAGATTATTTTCATGCTTGGTACAATATTTCGAATTACGAATGTTGTATACAGTGATAAATATTCAATATGGGTTGCTTGTATATCATTATGTAGTGATAATGATCATGATCTACGAGATTTATTTGCATATCAAAAGGAAAAAATTAGTAGAAGCTCTGGAAATATTGCTTCATTAGGTGATATTCTCCTTCGAATGGGCGATTTTGATAAGGCTAAACAATATTATAATCGAATTTTAAATGAACTGGCAACCAACGAACGATCAGTTGCTAATTGTTATTTTGGATTAGGAAATGTTGCGATCGAACAGGATAATCATCAACAAGCGCTTGTATATCATCTTAAAGCATTGGATATTAGAAGAAAATTCTTAAAAGATGATCATCGAAATATAGCGTCAAGTTGCAATCAGATTGGGGATGTCTATCAACGATTGAACCAATACGATAAAGCACTTGAATATACTCAAATTGGTTTACAAATAAGATTGAAATATTTAGGAAATAACGATGTCGATTCAGCTCAGAGCTATCGTCAACTCGGAGTTATATATTATCGATTAGAAAAACACGATTTAGCTCTATCAAACTGTAGGAAAGCTCATGAAATTTATACGAAAGTTCTACCGAAAAATCATCCTGATTTGGCAGAAAATCTAGGATATATGGGTTATATTTATGAAGCCATTGGACAATATGATTTAGCTCTTCAATATTTAGGAGAAAGTCTAATGATTGTAAAAAAATCTTTACCAGAATATCATGCAGATATTGGAGTCATTTTAGAAGCGATCGGCAGTGTTTTCTCTCATAAACATAATTACATTTCAGCACTCGATTATTTCAACCAATCACTGGATATATTCCACAAGTCTTTGCAACCAACACATAAATTTACACAAGGTGTTCAACAAAGAATTCAACAAGCAAAACAATTGTTACTACAATCATCTCAACAAAAGAATTAGATAACTTATCATAAAAAGTTTTTTTTTTGTTGTTGTTTTATTTGAAGAAAAAAAACAAAGAATACCAAGAATTACGATGCCTAAATGTTGTGATGATGATGATGAAAACAAACACTGCTGTTCTACAAGACATATATTAACCCTAATAACATTACTAATAAATGTTGGTTTAATGCTCTATTTTGTTATTTCAAATGTTTTAACCTATGATAAATATCAAAATCGTCCTTCATTTACTATTTACCATGTTCCTAATACAACATCGGATTATTATATCATTCGAACAGATCTCAATGATACATCGAATTGTTCACGTGATTCTCTATTTACTTTCGATGTGAGAACTGTGTATACGAATATAATTAATCGACATGAAACATATAATAGTTTATTTATTAGTGTTTTTTGGTTAAGTTTAGGAGTAGCAACATTACTGAGTTTATTTGATATACTAATATCAATCAAATCACATTATTGTTGTCATGATGATTCCGATCGAAATAATTCGAATTCAATTTATAGTAAATGGTTCGGTTTACTCTGTTCGCAACTTTTACAGAAAGGTTCATTTCTTTTTCCAACATATTTCATTTGCATATTTGATTTCAATCAATTATGTTTATTACATCATACGAAAGAATCATTATTTATTCTTCATCATACTTATATATGCGTTCTTGTATCGGTATTTAGTATGATTTATCTTGTTCTATGGACATGTGCTTGTTGGGAATCGCATCGACATGAATATTCAGATGATACAGTTTGGGAAAGATTTACTCGTTGTCTAGCTTGTCATAATAAGATCATATGGATTTTTATAATCATATTTTTAATTTTAGTTGTACTTCTAATTGGTGCATATGGGATATTCGTATGGATCACGTCATTAATGGAATTCTTTTTACAGACTAAAGCTATTTTAATATGTTTTCATTTTCTTTTTGGTGTTTTTTATGAAATAATAAAAAGTTGTAAACATTGATAAAAAAATTTTCTTTTTTTCGACAATATCTCTTGTAAAGAAAGTGTTTTAATAAGCTGTTTTCGGTCGATTCTTGAGATATTCAGCAATTTTAGGTTGTTTTTCGACTTCTTCTCGATTTTGTTTCACCCATGGACTAAGATTTAAAGCGTTTTCATCCAATCCTACAACGTAGTCTAGAAGAGAATGAACGTATAAATCAGCCCAAGTTAAATTATTGCCAACAAAGAATGCACCACCATTGCCATATAATTTGCCGAGAACTTCAAGATTTTGTAAATGTTTTGGTAATTCTTCGGTTAAAAAATTTTTAATCAATTCTTGTTTCTTCGTGGGATCTTGTTCCACAAAAACTGGTACAAATGCAATTATAAAATCGGTTGCTGTGTCAACAACAGCATCGGCTTGTGCTTGTTCAAGATCGTTTTTACCGGCTAATCCAAATCGATTAGCAAGAAAACGACCGATTGATAGTGATTGTGGTAATTTAACACCATCAATTTCGAGGACAGGCACTTGACCTAAAGGCATTTCAGCTTTATGCGATGGAAATTCTTCTCGTTCGTAACGAACATCTTCGAATTGTTGACCAGCAGCAGCAAAAATCAAACGAGAAACTTCAGCACGACCACGACCATTTAAATAATAAAGTTTATATGTCGACATACTTGTTAGTGCGTTTTAGTATAACGTTACTTAACCAAATGAAAAAGAAAAAAAACAAAATTTGTTATCGAAACAACATGGCTTTTTTTTCTCTTTCTCTCGCTGTGTATAATCGAATAGAAAAGAAACGAAAAATGTGATAAAACCTCGATAGAATATGCAGTTATTCTCCGTGCTCCGACTTCTGTCTGTTAAGTCATTTATTAGAATGTCTATTTAGTTTACTAGAAAAATATTAGTATAATCATTGTTTTTCATCAGTTTATATTAATGAACAGAGAATTGAAGAAAAAACAACTATAAATAATTCAGGCAGAATAATTTATTTCTAGATACCTTCTTCTCGTTCAATGATTTATTACTATAGTAGAAAGATTCTACTTCTATTTGATAGCATCGATTTGTTGTGAAGTCTTTCAAAGACACGCAACGTTCTTTAAAATTGCACTTTTCAAAGACTACTTTGAAGTACACAGAGAACTAGTAGTTTATTCGATTATAAAGATTTATAATTCATCTTTTCTATCAGTCATTTCATTATCATTCATAACAATCATAATATAATCCGTTTCCGTTTCACTAATACTATATCTTCCTAATTTTCCTTTACCATTTAATAGATAAATAAGAATTAATTTTGTCGAAAAATAAGCATCTACTGGAAGATTGGCGCCGTAGATATGAACTGGAACAAAACTTGTTTCATCATTCAATAGGCCAAATAAATAAATTGTTTCAAGTTTTGTTCGTCGTTTTTCTAACATATATTTATTTAATAATTGCTTGGTTTTTGAATCGTGTACACCCCAAATCGTCAGTATTGTTGCATTGTATGAATCTGTTTGATATTCAATTGAATGAAATGGTTCAATTGCTTGAATAAAATAATTGACTTGTTCAGAACGATCAGATACTACGAATTCATCACGAACATAACCAAAATCATCGTCTGTAAAAGTGAGATTTTCTGTCACGAATGCAATATCATCGATAATTAATTTCGAAAGAAAATTTATTCCTATTCGACCAATAATTGTTTTCTTTTCAGTTGGCTTGTTATAAACATCCTGAAAAACAAGATTAAGTTGTGTTAATGCTTTCGAACAAGCATTCAATATGTTAGTTAATTCAGTTTTATTGTCTGCTTCAAGCATATCAATGCATTCTGTATGTGAAGGTATCGATGGCATGTCAAGAGAATCGAATGTTTCACTCAATAGTTTTGACATTGATGCCCAATCATTGTTAACATCTGATGTTGTACGAACTGAACTAATGATAAAGACATTGAGAGAAAAAAATAAAACTAACGATAGTGTCACCATTTCTTACGAATATTTGATAAAAAATGAAATTGTTATATCTCATATACTTTCAAGTGTAGAAAGAGAATGTGTTTTTTTTATCTTTTATTAAATTTTATGATGCATGAGCATGTGACTTATCATTGATGATATTGTCAATATGTTTCATATTATTTTTTGTGACAATCAATAAAGAAAAACCCATATCAGGATGTTCATCAATAAATGTTTTTAATCGAATCACTACTCGAATAAAGTCAATCGAAAGAATCATTGTCAGCAATATGATTAATAAAACTAGACGATAATAACAATCCGTGATTGTTAATACGAATAATGATAATATAAAGATTAGCGAGTCAATTGTTAGAAAATGTGTCGATTCATTGATTAATTGTTGATAATGAACATGCATCGCATAGTTACAAAAAACAAATATTGCGAGACATCGAAAGGTTACACTTTCCAAAGGACAATTAATCGTAGATTGATTGATCGTTACGATTAGATACACTGAACACCATATAACTGGTGACAAAAAAATCATTAAAAATAATTTAATAGAAAATAATGATGATTTTATAATTGAAATTATATAATCTATGAATTTCATAATATAAGCAATTGTATATACAGCAGACAAAGTTGCTAACATAACTTGAAAATCGATATTCGTTAGAATTTTTGTATCAAAAACAATAACAGGCACGGATAAACATAAAACATACACATAATGCCAAAGATGTAAAGTATACGGTTCAATTAATTGACCAGTACAATAATATCGAAAAAAATTAACATAAAATCCCATTGGGTTCATTGACATTAATATTGTCGATGGTATTCGATATTTGAAATCCTCGGGATAGATTCGAATGAGAATCATACTTGACATTGCTACATTTATTGTGTCACACCAATGATCCCAATAATGTCGAGCAAGTGATTGAGATTTATTTCGTCGTGCTTGTTTACCATCGATCATATCAAAAACATATGTAAAATACCGGCTGATCAACCATAACACATAATGATATCGTTCTAACTGTGCTGATGTATAAACTAATAGAAAAACAATTGCATTTAATACAAGACCAGGTATGGCAAGACTGACTGGTGATAATCTGTATGGTAGACAGTAATTTGTAAATAGATCAGCAAGATAAATGATAAAATTGATCAATGGATCATGTTCAGTTGTTTTATATGATTCATTTTTATCTAATTTGATTGCAATTGGCTTGATTTCAATGCCGAAGATTTGATAGTATAAAAACTGACCGAACGATCGTTTCATATTGCTATTGAAACGAAGTCCTTGTGACTTTCAAATTATACGCAATAGAAAAAAAATAATATGGGCGTATATGCAGTAAAAAAGACACGTTTTTATATATCAGAGAAAAAAAAACATAATTAAAAAAGAGTCACACTTCTATTTTTCTAATATATTTGAAACAAATCGTCATTACACGATTGTCATCTGCATCGGGAAACACACGAATTCCAGCTGAATTACACCATTGACTTGCGTGTAATACTTGGATAACATCGTATTTGAAAACATGTTCAGCAAGTTGTTGTGTTAAATTGCTGGAATTAGCTGTTAGTACGCCTTGAAAATGATTTCGTTCAGCTATGTGTAACAATTGTTGTTCGAGAAAATGCATAACTGTAATTCGATGTTTCGGTTCTAAATTGGAATCGGCTGCTGAAAGAAAATTATGTAAAATTCGTTGTGGAAGTGCAGTTTTCGAACGTAGATTTTCGATGAGTTGATTTTCGCCAGTTTCAATCAATTCAAAAATGGGAACGAACATCGGAATGATCGACAGATCGAAATGTACTTCATGTGCTAAATCATTCGATAATGAAACACCGACAAGATGTCCTGTTTTCAAATCAATAACTCCAAATGACAGACCATTTTCGACATACGTCGACCAACATTCACTAAGCAGCCGATGCCAAGTTTTCTTACATTCAATTTTCAGTTCAGGACGATTTCGATGTAATAAAGCATCGAATTCATTAAAATTTGCAAATGATTCCATGACAATCTGTAATGCTTCATTCTTATCGACTTCAGCAAGTCCTATGACTTCGTATTGATGATTACTATCGCCGAAATAATTATTTTTCGTTGATTGATTTTGATGAGAATACGTTAAAATTTCTTCTAAAGATTTGGCATTCAACAAACGCTCAACAGTCAAATCGTGAAATCCATGACGATGCAATTTGACAACTAATAAAATTGCATTTAATGACGAACCGCCAGCAGACAGGAAATTTTCATGGATGTGTTCTTGTGAAATACCGATTTCGTCTAAAGCTTGTAACAGAAGATCTTTTGGTTTTGATGAATTCGTTTGTTTTTCTTTCGTTTTCATTGAATTGATTAGACTCTGTCGATCGATTTTACCCGAAACAAGATAAGGAATTTGTGGAATAGTGATAAATTGAGCTGGTATTGCATACGATGGAAGATATTCTGATAAATTACTACGAGTTAAATCCGAAACAAGTTCATTTTCTTGTAAAAAAACAACGATGGTCTCATTCTTCGACAAATATAAAACGACAGGCTGATGACAATTGAAATGTCGTTTGAGAACCAATTCAATCTCACTTAAATCAATTCGATTACCTGCAATTTTAATCTAAAAACTAATACAATTAATCAATTTCAAATGAAAATCTCGACCTCGTTTACTTGATTATCTTGTCTACCATAGAAAATAATTCGATCATTGAATATCTTTCCAAGATCTCCTGTATAGAATTGCATATTTCCCTGGTTATCACGGATAAATTTACTATCTGTATGTTGTCGATGATAACCATTAGCAACACCTCGTCCTCGAACAACTAATTCACCGACACCACATTCATCCATGTCGACAATTTCAATATTTATATTATCAATCGGACGACCAATACTCGTATGACCATCGAATGATAATTGTTCGTAAAGATTGTCGATTGAATCGAATATTTCAAAGGTGACATCGGCCATAACTTCAGTTGAACCGTATAAATTTAGTAGAAGACATGTTGATGAGAGTTTATTATTTTTTATTTTAAAAAAAGATTCAATCAAATCGAGAGATAAAACTCCACCGCTCGATGTAATCATTCGAAGATTGGGTAAACTTTTTACATTGTCGACTTTCAAATGTTCGATAAGAGCAGCAAGTAATGACGGAACAAGAATGATTCGTGTCACATGTTTCGTTCTTAAAACATCTGTTAATTGTTCAAGATTGAGTAAGACCGTTTTCGGAAGTATAACTATGGGTACAAATTGTAAAAGTGCAGCGAAAATTTCACCAATCGAATCGACGAATGAAATCGATGTTTTCAAACAACAAATATCATGTTCATCGAAAAGAAATCTTGACCATTGCCATTGTAAACGATTGAGTAAAGCACGATGTGGAAGATGAACACCTTTCGGTTGTCCTGTCGATCCCGATGTGTACATCAAACAAAACGTATCTTCGCTATTGACTTGATTCATTTCAGAATTATTAATCTGCATCGTTGAATTCATTTGTGAATATGTCATAGTTTTGACATTTTCAAAATGATATTGATCAACAAAAGAATCTTCGATAATCATCAATGATATTTGACTATCATTAATCATGTATTGAAGTCGTTGACAAGGCAATGATGGTTCGAGTGGGACATAAGGTATCCCACGTAGAACAACGGCACATAATGTAATTATCAATTCAAATGAAGGTCGCATACATATTCCAACAAGATCGTAGGATTTAAGTGATGCAGCTACGGAATACGCACTTTGAGTTAATTGTTCGAAAACGAGATTCTGATGATCGAAAGTAGCACATATCGATTGTTGTTTTTCTTTGTTTGACAATACGGAAAGAAGTAAATCTCGAATAGTCGAGTATTCCCAACCACGACTTTCTCCAAGCATCTTCTCTTCTGCAAATGCATTGTTTTTTTTCCTTTCTATTCTTATCTATGATTATCCTCTCAACTCATCGAGGCATATGAGTCAGTAGTAAAGAGAAAAAAAAAAAGAAAACGACGTCGATCAACTTAAAAATAAAATGTCATCGACAGGTCATAAAAAATGACGAATTGAATCACCCACTGCCAACACGAATCATTTGCTCATTTTTATTGTCAAAAAGAAAACAACAATCACATTTGAGTCTTCATCCTTGTTTGTTCTTCTCTTTCTCTCTACACTTGACACGAAAAAAAAAGGTCATCATCGACGTCAAGAGACATTTTCACATCACTATATAAACTCAACACTTTTTTGTATTGCCAATCAATCACTTCACTTCACTTACTTCGACCGAACAAAAACACAAGAAAAAAAAATGAACTACCAATTCGACGATTCCGATCGTAAGTTATCGAATAGAATTCACATATGAACACAAAATCTAAAATTTCTTATTTATTTCTAGGATCACAAACATCTTCGTCAATGAGCACGAAAGAATTGAGTTGTGGTGGTCAAGCGTGTTACAAATGTGGTGCATGTCGAGATTGGCATCCAACTCGAAATGGTGACGATGTTGTCAAAAGAAAAGATGCCAGCTGCAATTGTAATTACATGTTTTGTCACGAACTCGTTCGATTGCCCGAACATAACGGCAGCGAATCTTATTATCCACTTCATAATTTGATATGCATGTGTCGAGATAATTATTAATTTCTTTTTTTTTGTCGATTGTAATTTATTTTGTTATTTGAAAATATTTCGAAGTTCGTTTCGAAATGTTTTTGTTGTTAAAAAATAAACATAGAAGCTCACACAAGCGGGCAAACATAATAAAATATTCGATGTATTAAAGATAAACAATTCAATAATTTGTCGTTCTAAAGATTTATTATAATTAACTGTCACTACTGCATATATTTGATAAATGGCTGATGGAATTTGAAGTATGACAGTTACAAGTATATGTGAGAGAATCATTATGATTAATTGTCGTTCTTTACTACTCAAACGAAATTGTTGAAGTTCAGTTACGGGTAAAATAATATTGATCGAACGAATTAATTTAGTCAATGTAATACATCTAGAGAAGAAATCAATTTTCTTTCTTGTTAATTTAAAAAAAAACAAAACAAAGAATTACCCTAATAGAATCAATATAATCGGTGGTAAAAGTCCGTTACTAAATGCAAAGAATATGAAAATAAAATTATTAAAATCATTTCCAGGTAATGGAACGCAAACTGTGCGTCCAGTTACAACTCGAGCGATATCTGTATAGAACAATGTTGGAATATTGAATATAATCCAAAAAACTGTGACAATACATATTGAATAACAAGCTATTTTTCTTGTACTCAATTGACGTACAGCTAATCTTCTTGTAGTTATCAGTGTACGATCTAATGCAGCCAAAATAAGAAAATCAGGTAAGAGATTTATGATTACACAAAGAATATAAGTACGAATTCGACATGTAGCTGTCGATAGAGTACCAAAATTCAATGAAAAACCGACACTTAACGAAGCTGTTAGACCAATAAAATCAATCCAACAGATACTAGCAATCGTATAGGCAAGCAGATAGATCGAACAAGGATTTGAACGAAGATATGGTTGAAGAAAAACAACGAGATTCAACAGATTTCCTATAGTGCCAAGTCCAATAAATGGTAATAAAACATAACGATATAAATCTACTTGAATATTATTCAAAGTCGTCGATAACGCTGCAACTGATGCCATTCTTCTTCTTCTTTTTTTTTTGAGATTGTCAATGTCAGAATGATGAAATGACAGAGAATTCTATTGCGTGTTTATTAGTGACATATCTATTTATTCTCTTTCTTTAATCATTATTACTGAACGTATTCATTTGAAACAATGTAAGCACAACGAATTACTCTTTCTTTTTTGAATGGACTATGTATTGTGCGCTTCGTACAACGAAAAAAAAAAGAAAAAATACGTTTTTTTTTGTCTACTAACATTGACTCATGGTTAATTTTACAAGGCTTCATCGAATGATTTTTCTTTCGTAAACATAATTCGACGGTATTGTGTTAAATTTGGATAAAAAAATGAAAGAATAATGGACTTTGCCTTTCACACACCTGCCATATAGACTATCTTTTTCTTTTCTAATTTAGGTTGTGTATCGAAGGACACAACCATAAACTACGGCCTTTAGTATTTCTTTCTACCGCTCGGTACGGATGGAGGTCGCGGAATTAATACGACTATCTAGATAACGATAAACATTGATCAAGCGTATGCGTGTAGAGAACGAAAGAAAAAAAAAACGAACGAACTAAGATAAAAAGAGAAAAAACTAAAAAGTACTTATGAGAAGGAGAATAGAATGTTCGACTGCAAGAATAGAAGCGACTCGTCTAGAAAGATCAAAGTACCAAAACGAAAAGTATGACCAAGATTTTGAAATTGCGTTGTTAAATATCGTCCATCCTATTTAAACACCTAATGAGCCAGTGAATGGATATCATTTAATAAATACAATGAATAAAGCATTCTACGATTTAGTACGTAAAGCTCCAAGCAATCGTTGGAACGGTATCAAACGAGTCTATGGGCCTGAAGTCGTCGGTCGTTTACGTAGTGGAGTAGAAATTGAGTATACATTAGCCGTAAGTCTTTTCAAAAAAATGAATCTCGAGACGAAAAAAAAAACAAACATTCTTTTTAAGACCAATGGATCAAATAAACTCTGGGAATCATTGCACAAGGAACCGTATATCAATGCATTGGGTGCAATCACTGGAAATCAAGCTATGCAAATGGTTCGAGCTGGATTACGGTCGATTTATATGTCCGGTTGGCAGGTAGCTGCTGATGGAAATACAGCCGGTGCGATGTATCCAGATCAAAGTTTATATCCATCCGATTCAGGACCGTCGATGGTTCGACGAATCAACAAGACTCTCGAACGTGCTGCTCAAATTGAAAATTCCGAAGGTGGCTTGAAAACCGATTGGTTTGTACCGATCGTTGCCGATGCTGAAGCTGGTTTCGGAGGACCTTTAAATTGTTATGAAATTATGAAAGCTTACATCGAAGCCGGAGCTTCTGGCGTTCACTTCGAAGATCAATTAGCATCGGAGAAAAAATGCGGACATTTAGGTGGAAAGGTATACATTCAACAAAAACGATCTGTTTTTTTTCTCATATTTTTCTCTCAGGTTTTGATCCCAACAAGTGCACATCTACGAAATTTAAATGCCGCTCGTTTAGCAGCTGATGTTTGCGGAGTGCCGATGGTTATTGTCAGTCGAACCGACGCTGAATCAGCGACACTTTTAACATCGAATGTCGACGAACGTGATCAAGAATTCATCGATGTTACCGCTGGCCGAACGGCCGAAGGATTCTTTCGTCTCAAACCTGGAACTGGTCTAGCACATTGCATCAAACGAGGTCTTAGTACAGCAGCCTACACTGATCTTCTCTGGTGGGAAACATCGACACCGAATCTAGAACACGCCAAACAATTTGCCGAAGCTATTCAAAAAGAATATCCAGGCAAAATGATGGCCTACAATTGTTCACCATCGTTCAATTGGCGTGCCAATCTATCGCCGGAAGCGATTGCTCAATTTCAAATTGAACTCGGTGCCATGGGATACAAATATCAGTTCGTTACATTGGCTGGTTTTCATGCACTCAATTACGGAATGTTCAAACTTGCGAATAAATACAAAGATCGAGGAATGAGCGCCTATTCGGAACTTCAACAAGCCGAATTCAAAGCTGAAAAATACGGATACACAGCCGTTCGACATCAACGCGAAGTTGGCACGGGCTATTTCGATATAATTACCATGGCAGTTACAGGTAAACGAACAATTTTTTTGTTTTTAAACTTCAGAATTGAATCTGTTGTTTAGGCGGACAAGCGAGTACAACTGCTCTTTCGAAATCAACCGAAGCTACGCAATTTAACAAAGGAGCTGACCCACTTCCATACGGTCTTCCAGTGTCTCATCTTGAAACATCCTATGACAAATTACCTGTCGAAGCTGTTTCAAGGTAAACACACATTCGACAGTCTATGAAGGACAAAACAATTTCTTCTCCTCCTCGTTGTATTATTCGTTTGTTTTGCATCATTATAAATATAATAAATAAAATCTGATTGAACTAAACGGATGTTTGTTTTTGTAGTAGTCCAATTCAATTGACGATGAGATTAAAAGATGATGATAGTAAAATTATCAGTGCTGAAGCATTGGAGTTCTTGGCTAGTTTACATCGGCAATTCGAAAGTCGACGTCAACAATTGCTCAATGCTCGACGAACTCAACAGAGCCTTTTGAATGCTGGCGAACGGCCGAATTTTCTCAAAGAAACAGAAAAAGATATTCGACAAGCCAAATGGCAAATTCGAAATACGCCGAACGATCTTCTCAATCGTCAAGTTGAAATCACGGGTCCATGCGACAGAAAAATGGTGATCAATGCGTTGAATTCCGGAGCTAAAACTTACATGGCCGATTTCGAAGATTCAACAACACCGACATGGCGAAATCTTATCGATGGACAAAAGAATTTGTACGATGCTGTTCGTAAGCAAATATCTTTCGAAGATCCACTCAACAGCAAACAATACAAACTCAATGCCAAACCTGCAGTTCTAATGGTTCGTCCGCGAGGTTGGCATTTACCGGAAAAACACGTTCTAATCGATGGTGAACCAATGTCTGGCTCGATCTTTGATTTTGCACTCTACGTTTTTCATAACGCAAAACAATTGATCGAAAATGGAACCGGTCCGTATTTCTATCTTCCAAAAATGGAAAGTTACAAAGAAGCCGAACTCTGGAATGATGTCATCAATGCTGCTGAAGATTATCTAAAACTGCCACGAGGAACTGTCAAAGTACGTGCACATACGCAATCTGTATCAATAAATGTTTTCGTTTTCTCTAGGTCACAGTTCTAGTCGAACATATTCTTTTGACCTATCAAATCGATGAAGTTCTCTACGTTCTTCGAGATCATATTGTTGGTTTAAATTGCGGTCGATGGGATTACATTTTCTCGTACATAAAAGCTTTTCAAAATCATCGTGAATTCCTCACGCCCAATCGTTCAGAAATTCGAATGACAACGCCATTCATGCAAAACTACGCTCGATTTGTTATTAAAACTTGTCATCAACGTGGTGCACATGCCATGGGCGGTATGGCCGCACAAATTCCGATTAAATCAAATGCAGAAGCGAATAACAAAGCTTTGAATGCCGTTCGAGAAGTAAAAAAAACCGAATTCGAATTGAAATGAAAACTGTTTTGATTTATTTTCGTAGGATAAAATCCGAGAAGTGACAGAAGGTCATGATGGTACTTGGGTTGCTCATCCAGGTCTTGTTGGAATAGCTTCGAAAGCTTTCACTGAAATCCTAGGCGACAAACCGAATCAAATCGAGAAATTACGACCGGAGGTTAATCCTTTGGCAGAGGATTTAATTCAAGTTCCAACAGGAATTCGAACTGAAGACGGTCTTCGACATAATATCAATGTTACTCTCGGTTATTTAGAATCCTGGCTACGTGGAATTGGTAAAATTATAATTTTTTTCTTTCTGTTCTTCTAATTGTTTTCTTTGGTTACAGGTTGCGTTCCTCTTTATAATCTTATGGAAGATGCAGCTACAGCTGAAATCAGTCGTGCTCAAATTTGGCAATGGCTCAAACATGGTGCTCAATTAAACGATGGTCGTTCAGTGAATCTTCAACTCGTTGAAAATATAATCCAACAAGAAACAAGCAAATGGCTGGCGAATTCAACTCGAGAACAACGATTTGAAGACGCTGCCAATCTTCTAATGAAATTTCTCAGCGACAAACATTTGAAAGAATTTTTAACTTTAGACGCCTACGAGAAATTAGTTAGCGAAGGAAATTAATTGTATAAATCCGAAAATAGATTTTTATCTTTTGAGAAACAAAACTTCTGGATCATGTTTTTTTTTTCAATGAGAAAACGATTTCGTCGTTTTCAGTCGATTAAAAATAGAAATCATGAAAAGCATCTTGCCCTTTCTCGTGATAAATATTTGTTTGATACGGTCAGTTGTTTGTTCGAATGATTATTTCTACGGTCCGAGTGTGAATTTTTATCCAACTCGAACGCCGACCATTGCTGAGGCACGAAATTTCGATTCGAATCATAGGAAAATCGTGCCATTCAATGCGACAGCTATTGCCGAAGCAGTTAACAGTTTTACTGATCAACAAGCTGAAGAAGGTGCTGCAGTTTTCGTCGAAGCCGGAAGTGTGAATGGTTCGGGTGCTGGTACCACATCACCATCATGGATGGAGAATCTCGGCAAGATCGGTCGTTCACGTCGAATTCTCGTTACACCACTTGGAAAATGGGGTTCATGTTCGTTCAATTACAATGTCAAAATTCAATCGATGTACGGTGTTGCATTCGGTGGATTTAATTTCACGACTGATGATGGTTCGGGTATTCATCAAGGTTTTCTCTGTCGTGATTGTACGGAATCAGCTATTTTCAATATGGCACCGTTGACTTATGTGTGCGGACAGACAATGGATAATATCGATTCTTGGGACGTGGAATTCGTGAATATTGTTATACCGAATGGTTATCTCAAACAATGCATCGATAGTGACGGTGATACAGCTGACTTTCGTGTAGCTCGAAATGCGACAATACGAGATGTTCGTTTGCTTGGTTGTTATTTTGCACCGTCGTTTCGTGTGAAAGGATCTCAAGCACATACGGATACATTTCAAGTCTCGGGATTTAGTGAATATTCGAATTTTACTGTTGAAAATACTGTTTTCTTCGGAAGTACGAATTCAGCTGCACAAGTCGGTGCTACTAATGGTTATCATTTTGTTCGTTCGCTTATCATCGGTACGAATATAACCAATGTTCGTTATCCATTACCACCCGGTGCCGATGGTTATGATAGAGGTTATGTGAGTCCTAGTGGTGTTAACGGTGGAGCTACAAATTCAACATCGATTGATTCTTTATTTATCGGATCGATTAGTGCATCGAAATGGTTGTATCAAGTCAATTCAACTATTAGCTATCATTGTCAACCATCTCAACAACCGGCTTCAGGTCCAAATTGGAATGTTGACTTATCGTTAGTTACAGTTGATCGAGCGTGGATTGATGCTCGTGTGCCTTACATGAACATGAGTTACATCGAAAATATTTTTAATTCGTTCGGTTAAATAAAGAAAACAAATTCATTCGACTTATATTTCGAGAACATTTAATATCTCTGCTTTTTTTATTATCGAAATCTTGAAGAAAAGATCGAACATTTATTATGATCATAAAGATAAAGAACCTCGTTTTTCTTTATATTATACGCGCATATTATTTCAGTGCAACAACGAACAACATTCATACGATGTAAAGAAAATTGTATTTCAAGCTTTTTTTTTTGAAAAAGTTTCTTTGGAATTTAAAGGGATCCTCGATTCAGTGAAGAAACGATTGAATGCATTCGAACAACAGCTAAATACGCAACGCCATCAACTCACGGTTTACAAGTTGTACCTATGCGCGAACAAATGGAAATTTTGTTTGAAAAATCGAATGAAAGTCTTCTCGGAACATTTCAAGGTTCTTTAGAAGAACAGAACATCAAAATTAATTCTGCAGGTATATGTTTTTGAGTGTGTCATTAGAAGAAGAAAAAGAAACTGTCGATTTTATTCAGAAATACCTGTAACGGTTTACAAACCAGTTAATTTTGATAAAGAAAAACTAGGTATTTACTTCCATGGTGGTGGTAAGATTTTGACATTTACAATTAAATCGATTAATTCTATTGAAAACAAATAGGTTGGCTTATGTGTAGCCGAAAAACACATCAAACAATTGTTAATTCTTTAGCTGAGTAATCGAAAAAAAAGATCTGTATTTTCTTTTCGTAAAGTATCATTTTCTTGATTTATTAGCATGACTTCAACGATTTGGATATCAGTCGAATATCGTTTAGCACCTGAATACAAATTTCCTGTTTCGTTCAATGATGCAGCTGAAGTAACTGAATATATCATTGAAAATAAACAATCGTTCGGTATATAATTAAATATTTACTGAAATCAATGAATCTATTATTTATTTAGGTGTCAACAAAACGGCTAAAGTAGGTGTTGCAGGTGATAGTGTTGGTGCTACTATTAGTACTTCACTGGCTCGATCAATAAAGAACATCGATTTCCAGGTAGAAAAACTCGTTCATTGTCTATTTTTATTTTATCTTTGTATAATTGTGATATTTTAGATTCTTATCTATGGCGTGTTTGATCTTGCTCTTAATACAGCATCTGGAAAAGAATTTACCAGTCCAATGTATTTTGCAACACCACAATTCATTGATTGGTATTGATATAATGAATATATGTACTAAAAACTCGTCTCATTTTAGGTTGAAAGCTACAGTATTTGAAAATGAAGAACAAACACAAGATCGACGAGTAGCTATTCTACGAAATACTTCATTTCAAGGTTTACCACCATGTCTACTCATTGCTGCGGAACTCGATCGTTTTCGAGATGACAGCTATGGTATTCTCACATATAACTACTAATTTTATATTCTTCTTCTTCTTTCAATTTCAGAATATCAAAAATTATTGCAACGTGACGGTGTTCGAGCAGAATTAGTGCTTATCAAAGGTGTTGTTCATGGTTACGTCGGTACAGTTAGTATTTTTAAGCAAGCATGCGAGCAAACACTCTTGGCTATTCGAGACTTCATGAAATCAATTTGAACTATATTTTTCTTAAATTTTTTTATGATTATGAATTAAAAATAAAATTAATTAGATAGACTAACAGATATACATTGATTAATACGGGTTCTCAACACAAAAAAAAAGCGAGACTTCTTTTACTTCCAGTCTTGAAGTATGATGAAGCACAGAAATATCGAAATCTCGCGTTTTTTGTCCTTGAAAAAAGTACACGAGATAAACTTTGAATTATTGGATTTTTTTATCGAATAGATTTTATGATTATTTACAGCTGCTGATAAAATATTTTTGTTTTTCTATTTCAGGACATTTTAAAAAAATTTTTATGTCTTTATTATGTAGAATTTCGACGTTTATTATCATCAATAACGATATATAAATCAGATTACAGTCGGACTGTAGTACTGTCTCGTCTCGCAGTTTAGTTATTTTCAAAATGACTATGACAACAGACAATCTGTTCAATTGGAACAATGTAATCATCATTGGATGGTTGGCATTGATTTTTGCACCTTTCAGTAAAACATCGAAATATTTTGTTCAACTATTGGCAATAATTTTATCAATTTTTTATTCAATGAATTTACTCGAAACATTATCGAAGAATTCATTCTTAGATGTTTTTCAATTATCAAAATGGTTAACTCAATTAACATCGAGAACAAATCATCTTTGTCTTCTTGATTTATTACTTGGCAAATGGATGATCAATGATTTCTACAGTGGTTTCACATGTGCTTATAGTTTAACAAGTGATTTCAATGGAGTTTATCAAATAAAACCATCATGGACATTTGGAAGATTGATCTTTACATTGATAATGTTCATAACTTATCTAGCAGGACCATTTGGATTTTTATTATATCAATTGACTAAATTGACTCTATGGAAAAAATATAAAACTCTCGATCGAATCGATTTCAGAAATTTTGAAACAATTACTACAAATCAATTTCAAACAGACGTTTTAAATCGAAGATATATTCGATTCGGCGATCAACTATCCGGCTCATGTCAAACAATCTATCGATTTCTATTAGGTCTTATGGGTTTAATTGTTCTCTTCACAATTGCGTTACCATCCTATTTCATTTTGAGAATCTATTGTCGATTCGCGTATCGATCACCATCAACGACAATTACGCCGAATAAATTCATGTCTGAGTATGTTCTCAATCAAACAGCACAATTGAAATTCAATTCAATACTAACTCCGTTGAATAAACGAAATTTTATTTGGCATTTGAAATATATTCTTTTACAATTATCGACATTTATTGAATACATTCCTAATTCATTCAAACCATACGATCTATTCAAATCTTTAGAAGATTATTTCCAAGCTAAATACAATGTTCCATATTTTGTTTTTGGCGATGGTTTAGCGGTGAATTCATATGATTTAGTCAAACGATATTTACAAGATCTTCCTCCTGAGAAAACATACGAATCCTTAGGTTGGCCAGTTTCAAGTTCACAAGCAAAATTCTGCGATTTTACAACAACATTTCTTTCCTCTGATCAAGCTGAAATGAAATTAGGTCGTGATATTATCTTTGCATGGTTACACGCATTTCCCTATCGAATAAATTCAATTGACAATGAAACTCGATCGCATCTATCTCGACTTGTTCCAAGAAAAATCGACAGTCAACCCGATCGTACGACTGTTTTTCAAGCTGTTGGCGAAGTCATGTTTTTCTTAGCTACAGGCGGTCAAATGCGTCAACACGAACGCAAAGCTTATATCGATTGTGTGAAAAATCCTGCGATTTTCTTTCCAAATTGGTTTAATTTTCTACTCGCTGGTCATTATCTCGAACGAATGAATTTCGATAGTTATCATATTTTACTTCAAGCTTTTGCTCGACATACTCACGGACCAGCTATTCGTGCAGCGTTCAAAGTCGGTACTCATCGTAAATCTCAAATAGAAATTTTAAAATTGATTGCTATCGTTTTTGCAATTGCTGGTAGTGCTGCACCGGCTAAATTAGCCTACGCAGTTATTGAACGATTATGGAATGAAAATGATCGACAAAAACAAATTGATTTATTCAAAAAAAATCCGAAAAATTTTATTAAAGAATGCGCACGATTGGATAAGGTTGTTCCGATGGTGAATATTTTAGCAACCGATCAAATTGTCGACGAAATTCAACAAGTTTTTCAATGTCAAAATATGAATATTCAAATACCAAACAAAACGCCAATTCATTGTTCACTTGTTAATGCCAATCGAGATAAAACTATCTTTACAAATCCTGATGAATTCAATCCTGATCGATTAGATTTAGATAAAATCATTATTTGGAATGGTGTCGAAGAAGATATTATGAAAACTGATCAAACCAAACGACCTGTTCGATACTGTCCAGGACATGATCTATCACTTGATATTATTCAATATATTGCTGAACAATTTCTACCTGTTCTATCTTCTTCGAATCTTGAAGATAATCATCCGATGATTTCCGATGAAAATGAACAAAAACTAGTTTCAATGAAATTACATATGAATGAACTCACACCGGATATTGATTCGTATTGTTACAATGCTTTAGATAGTTATACAAAAGTCCTATTGAAATTAGTTCAACTAGCTATACAAGAAACAAATACGATACCAGCACGAGCTATTGATATTAGTAGACCATTCGATTTACCAACTCGAAATTTAAATATCATTCGTCTTCATATGGCTAAATTCATACCACAATGGGATGAAGATATTCCAACAGGTGCAAAATTTCGTCGACGAATTGCACGTTGGTTAGTTAATATTAAACTCTGGAGTTTTCATGACAATCGAATGGAATTTCAATCATTGGAACAAGCAATTCGATGGCGATCGAAAATGTTTCCATTTCTACCATTACCGAATATAATCTACGATGATATGATGTCCGATGAAGCTATGAGTCGATTAGCTTTTGTCGGATGTGCATGTCAATATACACATCGTATCGATGAAACATGGCATCCAGGTCAAGGTATACCCGATGAAAAATTTCTTGCCAATGCTGTCTATGTCAATGATATGACTTGTTTAGCAACATTTCATGTAAGAAAACCATATGAATTGTACGGTGCAGCTGCATATTTCGATAAAGATTTTCAATTAATTGCTATCTATTGGTCGCATACATCACGATTAATAAAAAAAGGTGAACTATTCTGGCGTCATGTTAAATTTGTTTGGCGTACATCATTTTTTGCGTATGTTACTATACGAGATCATTTGATAGTTACACATATGATCGAAGGAAATGCATTTGTTATGGCTTCACGTCGATGTTTACCATTGAATCATCCATTACGACAATTTATTAAACCATTTACTTATCATAATATTTCGATAAATTATCAAGCATCGGTATCGTTAATTAATGAACGTGGTCTTGTTCATCGTATTTGGGCATTTGAATATGATGAATTTTTGAAAATATGCGATTATATATCAATGAATTATAAATTTCGTTTACTGCCAGATTTTATTTCGAAAACAATGTATCCCGAAGTCAATAATAAAACAAACGATGAATGGGAACAAATCTATCCAATCTATCATGATTCAAATATTTTTTGGACGATTATACAAAATTATGTTAGTAATTTTTTTGAAATTAATTTCAATTGTTCAATTGAAAATGATCATTTACCACAGGATAAATATTTAATTGAATTTATCAATGAAATATGTACACAATTAGGTATTGCTGGTATTGTTTCATTACGACATTTTATTGATGTTCTTTCACAGTTAATTGTAACAAGTACAAGTATACATGAACATGTTGGACAAGTTAGTGATTATTTAATTGATCCGAGATTTGTTGGAACGAAATTACAAGAAGGAAAAGAAATACAAGATATTCAAAGTTATACACAAGTTCTTGTATTAACGATGGTAACTGGCTTACAAATGCCTGGTTTATTAGAAGATTGGAGTCATTTAATTGAACATGATCAATATTATATTGAAAATATAAAAAATTATCAAAATTTTAAAAAAGATCTACGAGATCTATCCGAATATATCGATCGTCGAAATAAAACAACTAATTATCCATTTGAATCATTTAATCCAAAATACATGCAATGTTCAATTTCAACTTGATAAAAAAAAATTTTTAAAACTTTATTTCTTCTAATAATTGATCATTGGCCATTTCTTTTACCTTTTTTTTGTTTGCATAAACTTTTCTTTTTGAGTGAAAACAAAAAAGTAAACTATCGCAATTTCACTGTTATTCAAGTGCAATCAAATAGCTAGATACTATTAATGGGCAACTTTGCCGCAAGGCAATATTCAAGAATGTACTTTTTTCTTTCGTTACTGTGCACTCGTCATAAATTTGTATCCAACAAACAATTTGCGCGAACAGAAAGTGTCAGTGCGAAAAATGCCCTTCCGACGAAATGTACGAGTGAATTTAGATTCTGTTGATAATGTTCGATCAGTTCGGTAAATTAACATAAGATTTTCTTTTTACACTTTTATTTGTGATTTTTAAAAAAATAGACGTGCTGGAGGATGGACACCAACTCAAGGTACGGCTGTTGGAAAAGTACTTATGACTGTTACAGCTGTTATCGTCGTTGGTGGTATCGCAGCTGGTGTTATTGTTCCTCTTACGATTGCAAGTATCAAAGCTGAAGAAGATAATGCGAAATTAACAAGTAAATATTTATTTTCAAATGATCTTTTGTGATTTTAAATGTTTTTTTTTACCTGTAAAGCAACAACTGAAACAACAACAACGACGACAACTGCAACAACGACAACGGCAACAACATCTACTAGTTCAACTAGCAGTTCAACTACTAGTAGTACAAGTACAACATCAACATCAACGACTAGTAGTACAACTACATCGACATCAACAACGACAACAAGCACTACTACAACAAGTAGTACAACAACAACATCCACTACGACAACGTCAACATCAACAACTACTTCTACAAGTACGACAACAACATCAACGACTACAACAACATCGACAACGACTACAAGTACATCAACAACGACGACGAGTTCAACTACAACAACGTCAACATCGACGACAACTTCTACAAGTACGACATCGACAAGTACAACTTCGACCACTACTACAAGCACCAGTACTACGACTAGTACAAGTACTACAACCACATCAACAACCACAACGACATCAACAACTACAACATCAAGTAAATCTTTCATAAATATATCCTACCATCATTATATTTGTGTTTTTTGTTTTCTAGCTATTGGTTGTTCTCCGACAGGTACAACAACGTTAGCACCTGGTGGATATGGCGGTGCATCGGTTCTCTATACATTTGACAATACACCAAACGATTATTATGGTAATTATCATGCTGTCCCTGTGAACAGTCCAACTTATGTTTCACCTGGTTATAATGGACGTGGTTATGCTATTCAACTTCGTCGTGCTTCATCACAATATTTAACAATTGCAAATTTCATGAATTTCTATCAACGAAGTCTTACTGTCGAAGCATGGGTCTATCCATTGACTATTTACACTGCAAGTCCATATGATGATACAATCATTTATGGTCAAACAAATAGTTCAACATTAAATCAATATATGTGGATGATGTTAAGAAATGGTAAAAATTATGGTGCTTTCCATAGTAATGATGTTACGGGACCAACAGTATTTCAAATAAATCAATGGCAACATATGGCATTCACTTATGATTATGCTGCAACAACTCAGACGGCCTATGTTAACGGTGTTGTTGGTAATCTTATTTCTTAATCGAAATTTCATTTATTCTTGATTTATTTTAGATGGTGTTCATACAGGTTCATCACCTTGTTTAATTACTGTTGGAGTACAGACAATCGGTAGTTATCCTCAAGGTGGTGGTGGTTTATTTGACGGTTATATCGATCAATTATCTATTTCATTCAATAAAGCAAAAACAGCTGCACAAATTCTTGCCGATGCAACGCTCGTTGCAAAATATTCAATGGATTGTCTAAGTTATATTAGTTGGGATAGTGGTCGCAATCAAATTACTGGCACTACCTATGGATTGAGCACTGGTGATGGTGGTCGAGTCGGACAATCTTATTTATTCAATAGTGATTTAAGTTATTTTCAAGCATCAGGACTTGTTCTTCTCGGTCAAGCATATCGTCCATATTCATTTGCTATGTGGTTGAGACCACTTGTGACTACTAGTGGAACAATTATGCAAGTTTCTGCTCAAACAAATGGTCTCGGTTGGTGTCTTCCATTTCTTGGTTTCAGTTCCTCCGGACAGATAATTACCATGAGTTGGACAGGAAGTTCGGCACCCACAGTTGTAGGTCCTGTCCTTACAGTTCGTCAATGGGTGCACATTGCTACATCATACAGTCAAACAAATGGATTACGTTTATATGTCAATGGAGCACTGTATGGCAGCACAAGTGCATTTGTCTATGCGCCTGGTCTCACTCCAATGACTGTTACATTGGGAAATCATTTGAATGGAACTACATGTGCTAATAATGGTATACAACGTGCTCAATACTATGGACAAATTGATGAATTTCATATTTTTAGTCGTGAATTATCAGCAGCTGATGTACTTGCATTATCTAATCCTTAAAAATTTTATTTTGACATTGTTTCACGTCGAACAAATTGATTTTTTTCTGGTTTTAAAAATTCTTCGATTAAAATTTCGATGAGATCATCAAGTTCTTGTTTTGTTTCTTTACGAAATTGATCATCATCGATCATAGGTTCGTTTTCTGTCGGTTGACAATGTTTTTTCTTCTTACGAATTTCTGAATACCATTTAATTTTCGGTTCAGTTCCACTCGCACGAAGAGTCACTTCACAATGATGCTCAAAATAAAATGTTATCATTTGATTGGATTTCGAACATGGAAGCGTTGGTTTCTTATTTTGCTCTCCGCCACGAAAATCAGCTTCGATTCCAACGGTTAAATCACGAATTCCTATGATTCGATAGCGACCACACATTTTTGGATAGACATAACTTCTATCATCATTGGTATCTTTTGGTTCATTTTCATCAGCACCTAATTGTGATTTGATTTTATTCGAATATTGAGCGATTGTTTTCTCTTCAGCATTATCTTCTTTACGTGTATCACTTTGTTCCTTATCGAAATGACGAAGATGTTCGAATATATTCAATAATACATCCGTTTTATTACAATATAAATACGAATTATTATTTATATGATAACCATATAACATTGAAATAATGTTCAATTGTTCGTAGAGTGTTCGTCCAATTGATTTCAAATAAACACACATTTCAGCTCCGACACACATTGCTGATATTCCATCTTTATCAAGAACATTATTTGCATCACACATATAACCACTACAATCATCAATATAAACAAGAAAGAAAAAAATCTGAAAGTCGTCTTACATCGATTCTTCAAAAGCAAAAATCACATGTTTTTTCTTATTGAGTAATTCATAAGCTTTATTTCCAATCCATTTAAAACCTGTTAATGTCTCGATAGTATTAAATCCTTCAACATCAGCCATCGATTTGAGAATATGCGATGAAACAGTCGAATATAACATGTAGACATCTTTGACATCGACTGTCGGATTTTGATTACGCCAAGTAAACCATCGCCACCAACCTAATTGAATATCAAATCTACATTTCTACTTCTGTCAATTCAATCAATCTTACCAAGCAATGCACCCAATTGATTTCCTGTGATAATTCTCCATTCGTTGTTTTTGTCTTCTTTCGATTCTCGTTCAGCTATTGCAAATCGATCAGCATCGGGATCTGTCGATAGAATAAAATCTGCTCGATGTTCATCAGCTGTTCGCATAGCACAGGCCAATGTTTCTGTGCCTTCTTCAGGATTCGGAAATTTCACTGTCGGAAATTCAGCATCAGGCGATTTCTGTTCGTCAACAGAAATAAATGGAGCAAATCGAAAAGCTGCAAATGCTCGTTCGGCATACGGTTGTCCAACGCCGTGTACTGGCGTATAGACAAATTTCAATGAACTTTTCTCATTTAATTGTGAAAAATAACTCAATTTAGTTATTTCAGATATGTACAAATCGATGATTTTTTCCCAAGGATCAGAAATACATTGAGTCGAATTATTTTCATTGAGAATATCTAATTGCCAAGCTTTGTCTTTCCATGGTTCGAGATTAGCTTCGATTGATTTCGCTATTTCAACATCGATTGGTGAAATAATCTGTGCGCCATTTTGCCAGTAGACTTTGTAACCATTGTCTTCTTTCGGATTGTGACTGGCTGTTATCATAAGACCTGCGTGACATTTTAATTTCTGTACGGAAAATGAAATCAATGGTGTTGGCACAGTCATTGAATCGAATAGATAGACATGAAATTGTTCGTGTGCAAACAATGCAGCAGCGAGACGAGCGAATCTATGTGATTGATGTCGAGCATCATAACCGATAACAACGGAAAGTGGTTCGTTTTTATCTTTAAATGACGATTGAATATACCGGAGAAGACCTTGTGTTGTTTGAATAACTGTTAATTCGTTCATTAGTGAAAATCCTGCGCCCATCTTTCCGCGAAGACCTGCCGTACCGAAATGAATTCGTTCGGATAAACGAGCTTTTAAATCATCCCATTTCGATTCCGACTAGATATTTACTGAGTACAAAAAAACCTGTCGAAAGAGAGAGAAAAAACTTTACTTTTAGTTGTTCGATCTCTTGTCTTGTTTCTTTGCATTGATCCCATTGAAGCCAAAGATCAATCGATTTAGTTAACTCATCCTTCGATGACATTATGATCAAATGAAAAAGAATATAAATACTTGTTAAACTATATCGATATACTTTCTTTCTCTATTATGACTCACGTAAAGTCATTCAGTCGATAATAGATATACGAATGTATACTTTTATGTTGAGCACAATGTTTAGACATATACGGATCGATAGATGGTGTGACACGACAATAATTGTACAAATTGTATTTTTCTTTGGTTTCTTCCACCTACGCCTATGATTGATTGACTGACATTATATTGACAATTTGTTTGTTTTGTTTGTAATGATGCAATGTCAAGAACCATTATTCAGTTTCAAAATCTTCTTGGAATCTAAAATAGTCGTCAATACCATAGCTTCTATTCTAGTTTTCGGTACGATATGCAATATTTTGTCTTTCGCCGTATTTTGCCAATCAAGACCACGTGAATGGGGCACTGGAATATATCGATTATGGATCAGTATCATAGGGCAATTAGGTATAATTCTGCTTGGCATGGATCTCTTTCGTATTTTCAATGTGGAATATCCAATATTCGTATTAGTATCAATTTATTATTCGTTAACAGCTTGTGTTATGATTGAACAAGTCGTCGTTGCCTATCTAACATTACGTTTTAGCAAAGATCGAAGTCGACAAATAGCCAAAATAGTCATTCCTATATTGATTACTTATCATTCTATCATTGCTCTACCTTTTCTCTTCACAAATTCAACTCAGTTTATATGTTTCTACAAAAATATCTTGAATATTATTCATCTTCTCATTCCATTTGTAATTAATTTAATTTCGCCTTTGTTAGTCATCAGTATTCTTGTCAAACATTATATGATACGAAAACAATATGGTTCATTTTGCCATCATATTTGCAATGTTCTCTCGATGTACAAAGTTAACTTCATTATTCCATGTATTCTTATTGTTTTACTAATTCCACGTGTGATTTTTACATTTTATTTTCTATTGACGACACAATCCTGGCAAAATGTGACCTATTTTGTTGTTTATTTACTTTCATTGGTGCCATTCACAACTACACTCTTACTTTTTGTTCTTCCTTCTTCAGAACGTAGAGAAGACTTGACGAATATTCTTTCATGCACATTTAAATACGCACGCGTCATCACTGTTAATTAATCAATAAATCAAACAAAAGACAAATATATTTATACGAAAGTAGCTATAGTAGAAATGATTAAGTAAAATTCAACATATTACCAATTGTTCGAATAATGAGTATACGATAATCGAACTAGAAACATTAAAAGAATGTGTCACTTCTAAGAACAGTTTAAATTAAATTAAGAAAAAAATCAAATGTTTTATGATTATTTTACATTAGAAATATCCATAAGTTATTTCAGTAGCAGGTGATGATGAGCCAACTTGAGATTTTCGATAACAGTACGATCTATTCCATCGTGAACTGTTAGACCAAATCCATGCAAATGCATAACATGAAGGATGTGCCAAGCACCAGATACAACAGTCGTCTACAGTCGATGTTACCATTGAGTCTATATCGTTGTTACGACTATCAGTATTTATCAATATAGTGGCATTTGTACATGATCGTACTGTTGTATCTATAAGAACAAGTTTCGATATATTTCAAAATAAAACTATGAAAAACGCACTTGTTTGCTGTTCTATAGGAAGTTGACGAAAATAAAAAGTAGAATTCATTTCATTGGTAAGCACATAAGATAGTGTGTAATTTGAATAAAAAGTACAGATCTCTTGGTGCCAACAATTAACAGCTACTATATCATTAGTTAACATCATAGCACAGACACAATTCATGCATGATCCATTTGCTGGAATATCAATGCCATTCGATGCTGAGAAAGTTACATTTTTTATCAAGCCCACTTGGACAGTTTCAAAGTTATTTAGAATGGCGAGTAGAATAATTATACAAGTTTCTAGTTTGATTCTTATTTCAGACATGCAGAACACAAAATTAAGAATTACAAAAGAAAAATATTAATTGATCGACAAAAGACTTTATTTTTATATTGACTATCGGATAGTAAAGTATATTTTCTTTTCTTTGATTAGACTTTTTAATCAAATAAATCTAAAAGTTCCCTCATTCCCTTGATTATAAGGAGGGTCATATGAAAACAAAAATACGTTGTCGGTGTATGTTTGCACAAAGATCAAAAAAACATTGGTTTAAGAAGTCGTTAATAATGATCAATAATGACGAAGAGTATTTATTTGAATCTTGATAAAGAGAAACAGAAAAAGAAACAATTAAAGTTTCATGAATTTTTGAATCCGATGATTGCCACGATCAGCAACATATAAATTCATCGCTGAGTCAAATGCAATACCTTGAGGATTATTTAATTGTATCGAACTACTGCCAGACATTCCTGTACCAGCAATAGTAATGCCAATACTACTATTAGCACAAAACAGTTGAATTCGATTATTACCACTATCGGCAACATAAAAATTGGAAAAATCATCGACTTGAGATGAACTAAGTATAGTGATTCCCGTTTTACTCCAAAGTAAACCACCAGGTACTCCGCATGGATTTAAAGATCCAGTAGTAGTAGTTGTTGTTATCGTAGCTAAAAATGTTTTGTTTTCATATTAATTTCACTGATTTCTTTGAAATAAATTCGTCTACTCACTCGGAACAGTTCGATTAGGAAACGTAAATACTTGGACATCTATATTTGTTACAACTAACCGTAATGATTGTTTTTTGATATTCATTGAAAATAATGAACAAGTTTTGTTTATGCCAATATATGAACCTGTAAGGCATTCAGATATGTTGAAACATTGACAAATACAATCGGTTTGTGAATTACCAATATAATCGATCAATTTCGAACTTAAATTAAATGCATTCGATTGAGCATTTAAGCAAGTAATCATTGGCAAGGTGTCCAACGAAGAGATAGAGCCGATCATAGTTTAAAATATTAATGTTCGTACCGACATTTCAAATTGAAGAAAATAAAAGAATATAATTGTCATTCAATATAAAGTGTGTTTTTCTCTTTCTTTTTATCGTTTGTTTGAGAGATGCGCGAAGTCTATTGAAAATGTTCACACTTCACATAAATGGAAAGAAAAGAGCGATCTACCAATATTTTGGTTGTTGTTGACGTCATCCACGTATGACATATATCTGCATTCTAATGCATGTTTTAAATTATTTACAGTAAGATGTGGGCTTTTTTTCTGAGCTTAGATAAAATTCAAGTTTTAGATAAGAAAATATATTTTTTTAATATAATATTACAACAAGCTGTATTTCTTATTTCGTGTTTTATATAACAGTGAATGATGTCTTCAGAAAATGACGATATTATGAGAATCAACTCGAGACTTGTAGAAGTGGTTGATGACGAAGAACATCGAACAATCACGGACAGTAGTATCAATATTGAAGTAGATCATGATCCAATTATCGAATATGCGCGAGAACCTTTATTGCCTCTTGCCAAAGCATGTAGTCCATTGAACAGTATGATCTATAATCTTTGGTTTTATGTTCAATTGGCGATCGACGGTACACCAGAACAACCTGCAGATGGTTTGACGATTGATGAAAGTGCTGCTATTCGTCTTTACACGATTGAATGGCCCAGACCACATCGAAGTCTCTATTCAATGCTCAATCAAACTCTAAAGTCGGGAAATCGTGAAGCTCTTCAACCCTATTTCAAATACCTCAAATTGTTTTTAACGGCTCTAGCTAAACTGCAATGCGTTCCATCACAGACAGTCTGGAGAGGTGTAACTAAAAATTTGAGCGAATACTTTCCGCCTGGTACTCAAATAACATGGTGGGCATTTTCATCATGTACAACTACGATGACTGTGCTCAATAGCAGCATGTATCTTGGTAATAGAGGATCACGAACTCTTTTTTCCATTGAAACTATCAATAGTCGAACAATACGTGCTCATTCACATTATGAAGGCGAAGATGAAGTTCTTCTGTTACCTGGCACGACCATGGTTGTTCAATCAAAACTCAATCCAGCTCCTGATCTTCATATCATTCATTTGAAACAAGTCATACCAAAAGAAACATTATTGGAACCGCCATTCAAAGGTAACTTTTCAATTTTTAAATAATCTCTTTCTATCTTTTTTTCGTAAGGTGCCAACCTTTATCCAAAAAGCTTGTAAGTTTCTAATTTCATTTTTTCTTTGAATATCATCTTCATCTCTCTTTGTGCGTATCATGTAGACGTCCTTGGTATCACAAAAAACGATTTACAATTCCAATCAGCATAATCACTATTATTCTAATCTCTGCAGCCGTTACTGTATTCTTTTTACTACCCAAATCTCAACATCAGCCTCAAACGTGTACCAAACCTTATACATATGGCATTTCTTATTCCACTGGTAATTCTCCATCTTCTGTAATCTTCAGTTATTCAACCAAAGTGGCAAACGATACAAGATCATTACTAACAGTGGCTAATCAAGATGACAACAATATTATCGTACTAACAGCAGACAAAAACGGAATATTCTATACGAGAGATTTTTATAATACCGGCTTATCACCAATGACTGTTATATCAGCTGATTTCAATAATGATAACAAACAAGATCTAGCTGTCACCAATTATTTTGACAGTACCGTTGGTATCCTGCTTGGTTATGGCGATGGAACATTTCGAAGTCAAAGTGTATATGATACCGGTACTACACCATGGTCTATCATATCTGCTGATTTCGATAATGATAACAAATCAGATCTAGCTATAACCAATGTCGCTGACAATACCATTAGTGTTCTACTTGGTAACGGTGATGGAACGTTTAGAAATCAAAATATAGTTGACACCGGCAATACACCACAATCTTTAGTATCGGGTGATTTCAATAATGATAACAAACCGGATCTAGCTGTAACCAATGCCGCTGACAATACCGTTAGTATTCTACTTGGTAACGGTAATGGAACATTCCGAAATCGAACAATATATAAAACCGGTGTATCGCCACAATCTTTAGTATCGGCTGATTTCAATAATGATAATAAACTGGATCTAGCTATAATCAATAATGATGACAATACCGTCAGCATTCTACTTGGTTATGGCGATGGAACATTTCGAAGTCAAAGTGTATATGATACCGGTACTGCACCATGGTCTATCATATCTGCTGATTTCGATAATGATAACAAATCAGATCTAGCTGTAACTAATTTATATGAAAATACCGTTAGTGTTCTACTTGGTAACGGTGATGGAATATTTCGAAATCAGATTAAATATTACACTGGTAAATCGCCGGAATCTTTAGTATCGGGTGATTTCAATAATGATCACAAACCGGATCTAGCTATAACAAACAATGGTGATAATACCATCAGTATTCTACTTGGTAATGGTAATGGAATATTTCGAAATCAGATTAAATATTACACTGGTAAATTGCCAGAATCTTTAGTATCGGGTGATTTCAATAGTGATAACGAACCTGATTTAGCTGTAGCTAACCAAGATGACAATACCATTCGTCTTCTTCTTGGTAATGGTGATGGAACATTCCGAAATCAAAGCATATATAATACTGGTGAAGAGCCACAGTTCGTTATATCTGCTGATTTTAATAATGATGATAAATCAGATCTAGCTATAACCAATTATGCTGACAATAACGTTAGTATTCTGCTTGGTAATGGTGATGGAACATTTGGAAATCAGACTAAATATCACACCGGTGAATCGCCGCTATCTTTAGTATCTGCTGATTTCAATAACGATAACAAATCAGATCTAGCTGTAATCAATTATTCCGATAGTACTATTAGTGTTCTACTTGGTAATGGTGATGGAACATTTTCCAATCAAACGATATATAAATCCAGTGGTAAATCAAGATCTATTATATCAGCTGATTTCGATAATGATAACAAATCAGATCTAGCTATAACTAATTTATATGAAAATACCATTAGTGTTCTACTTGGTAACGGTGATGGAACTTTTCGAAATCAAAGTATATCTGACACCGGTAAATGGCCACAGTCTTTAGCATCTGCTGATTTCAATAATGATAACAAACCAGATCTAGCTATAGCCAACTATCACGGCAATAGCATTAGTGTGTTGCTTGGTAATGGTGATGGAACATTTCAAAATCAAAGTGTATATGTCACTGCTAGATGGCCAAGATATGTGCTATCAGCCGATTTTAATGATGATCAAAAAATGGATCTAGCAGTGGCCCATGAGAAGGACAATATTTATATACTTTTGGGAGACGGCAGTGGAGCTTTTGAAATGCAGGAACAGGTTACTGCTGATGGTGGTGCAGTCTCTTTAGCAATAGGATACTTTAATAATGATAATAAAATAGATTTAGCAGCGATTATTCAGCAGTGTAAAACATTGCTTGTTTTTTTAAATGAGTGTTAATAATAAACAGCAAGCGATGAGAGTTCAAGTTATTGTTCTGAAACATATATGTAATCATTCAGATCTAGCTATTCAATAACTACATACACTTGATGAGAGAACATTACTGGTAATTATTATAATAATCTTGGACTGGAAAAAGATCAATTAATTATCATTCTATCATTGCTCTACCTTTTTTCTGTTCACAAATTCAACTGATTTTATATGTTTTTACAAAAATATCTGAAATATCATTCGTCTTCTCATTTCATTATTATCGCATAAGAAAAAGAAAACCAAATGCAACGACAATTTCACTTTTTTGTCATACATTTTATTGTTTATTTGTAAAAAAAACGAAAAATTCTTTAGTTTAATTATTTTGAAAGAGTAAAAACAAAACTAGTAAATAAATCGATGGCTTGATATAAATACTGCAATCACTAACACAACCAAGATCTGTCCAATTGACCGGATCTAAGTTCGTAATTCCATATTTCAATGCAATTTGCGTTGCTTCTGTCGTATTAACTGGCTGTGTATCATAGATCGGAGTAATTTCTTCGAGATACTTTTCAATGCCCGACGGTGCAAATGTTATTTGTATATGAACTGGTTTTGAGTTAACATTTCGAACGGATTGAGTCGCATTTCTCGGAATATAAACAGTTGTACCAGCACTTGCACAAAACTGATCACCGTTGACATAAAACTGCATTGTGCCATTGACAATAAAAAATGTTTCATCTTCATTCGCATGAATGTGATTTCCAGCACCTTCACCAGCATAAACAAGTCCTTCGATAATTGTAAATTTGTCATTTGTTTGATTTCCACGTACAATTATTCTATAGATCGCATTTGGATAGGGTAGTATATGAACACGTGTACCTTCGTTTGGTTTAGTAATCGCATATCCTCCGTGATCGCAAACTATCAATGAATTTTTGTTTTAGAATCATGAATTAAAAAACAATAACAACAATAATACACTTACAAGTAATATCAGCCAATAAAAGAATTAGAACGAATTTGTATGTATTCATTTTTGGCAGAATTTCGATGAACTCTTTCAACTACTATACTACTTATTCTTCACTCTGCTGATCAATTTATAGCTTTCAATAAATGACGCACGGGATTCTATTTTCGCGGAGTATATGATTTAAAATAAATATTTGTTTTTATATACTTCCTTTTTTCTAATTCAGTAGAAACTGTTTACCCACTTAACATAACATGCTTCTTACCGTAAGATTTTTATATTGACACAATCTATATATAAAAACAGAAAAAAGTCCATATTCTTCAAATGTTATTAAGTTATTTTAAGTGTGTGGTTTTGAAGATATACCAATCGCAATAATATGTTTATTTAAAAAAGAAAAAAAACGAAAAATGAGTCATTGGTATTTCTATTCAATTAGCCATTCCAATTGGGCTTTCCTACTAATTCAATTCCGTATTTAGCAGCAACAGCTGCTGCTTGAGCTTCCCAATCAGGTGCTTGAGCAACAATAACTTTGCTAACTTCTTCAAAATAATATTCGATTCCCGCTGGTTGAAATACGTATTCTAATCGAGCACCCGTCGAATTAACATTTCGAAATGAATGTTTGATATAACGTGGTGCATAAACCCACGTGCCTGTTTTACCATATATAATATCATCACCGATTTGAAATTCAATTTCCCCAGATAGAACATGAAAATATTCATCCTCTCGATGATGAATATGCATGGGAGGACTTTCACCAATTAAAATTTCGCCTTCCATTATTGTCAGACGACCGTCGGTTTGACTTCCACGAATTCGAATAATACGCTCGGAATTTGAAACTGCCAGTACTTGAAAACGATCGCCTTGGCCTGGTCCGACTTCGGCTGGTTGAATTATTTTACCTTCGTTCATTGTATTTGCTAATGATTCCAGTTTACTTGCAATGAAATATTTTAATTTTTGATCGACATGTGGCAGCGTTAGATTTGGATTTCGATAGAATTCATATTGTTCTGGCTTTGTCGATGCACCTAAATTAATACGATAAACGAATATTCAAACTATTCTATTGTAAATTACTTCGAATTACAGGCGTTGATAGAGCACCGAAACATTGAATTAAACAAAAAATTAACTTTGCAAATAACATTTGAATCTAGAACAAACTCAATATTTCTCTCAATTAAGTATGCCCGTAAAAAGCAGAGGATCATATTCGCGAGTATTTATTTATTCTGACTCAGAAGAACATGTTTGATTTCGTTCTGATTATATGATGTTAAAAACGGAACTAAATATCATATTAAATCGTTATCGGCAAGGGTGATAAAAACATTGTATTTATTTAAGCAGTAATCATATTTCGACGAAAAAAAGAGGAACTCAATCGCAATAAACTGCTTCTATAAAATCAAAAAATCACTCTTTTTCACTCGTTAGTATAATTAAATTTATAAAAAAAAACACTATGAGCATAATGTTTATCGGTAAAATTTATCTTCTTATCTTGATATTTTTTATTGTTAAAGGTAAACAAATCGGTTCATGATTGAAATGAGAATAAATTCAAGATTTTTTAGTATCGAGTCAAACGAATGCAAACTTGACCTGTTTTCAATGCATAAACTGTGATGATCCATTTAACTCAAATGGAATATCACAAATAACAGTGCCTGCTAATCAAGGATATTATTGTAGAGTAAGTCAATTATATTCTATAATTTCTAACAAAATATTTTTAAATCATATAGAAATCAAGTATATTAACGGTGGTAGATCGTGATGTATCTCAATGGTGCAAAGAAAGTGACATTGAAGGAGCTGAGCTAAAATGTTGTCAAACCAATCTATGTAATCATGCAAAATTACAAACATCATTTAAAATTTCTAATATTATTATTTTTGTTTTTTTTGTATTTCAAAATATTTTCTAAATAAAATCATTTATTATTCACGTTTAACATATTTCATTGATACAGAATGTCTATTTACCGAAGAACGAAAGTAATATAGTTTTTAGTTCCTTTTTTATTCATATATCAACTAGTGCACGAATATAATCGTAAGCCATTTACTCACTTTACAGAATGACAACAGTTACCCATAAACTTCGCTTATGTGTAGTTTTATTTTGTTGGACACAAACAACATATGCAAGTAGGTTTATTTCTTTTCGTTGAGACTGTAAAAGACATTTTGTTTTTAAAGATGTATTATCTTACAAAACGGTAGTTACATTTGGAGATTCGACGACTGATTCCGGAACAGCTTATATATTATCAAATCAAACTTGGCCACCAGTTCCACCTTTCAATGACAATGGTGGTTTCGCAGATGGTCTCTTATGGAATCAAATATTTACTCAGACATTTCTGGTAAATGCAACTTTAAAAGATTATTCTTGTGGTAGTGCAACGACAGACAATCGACTTGCTCAAGGTTTTATGAGTCGTAATCCAAATTTAATAGCAAATTATGCTATTCGAAATCAAACCAAATCGCCTGGTGTACGACAACAAATTGAACAATACAAAAATTCAACAAGCAATACAACTATTGATTTCAATCGAACTCTTTACATTATTTGGTCGGGTACGAATAATTATTATTTTAATAAAACCTTGACCACATCGGATACTGTTCAGAGTATATTCGATTGTTTGGATCTGTTGATTACTTTTGGTGGACAAAATTTCGTTATTATTAATGAACCACCATTCGATCGATTCCCAGCATTTCGAAATAAGTCTGAAACGAATGGAACGAAATATCTCTATATTGATCATAATAAAATCTTATCTGAAAAATTTTCTCAAAATTATTCATCTTCAACAACTAAATTAAACGTTCGATTATTTGATAGCTATACATTCATTTCAAATATCATGGATAATTACGAAAATTATGGTTTTGAAAATTTAAATAGTTGTTGGGATTCAATAAATAATTCAACTATTCAAACCCTATGTTCAAACGCTACTCAACGGATGTTCTGTGATGAATATCATTTAACATCACATATGCAAAGTTTGGTTGCTGAAGAACTCAATCGATTTCTACTTATACAATCGACAAACATTTCATCGAGCACATCGACAAGCATTTCATCGAGCACATCGACAAGCACTTCATCGAGTAGATCGACAAGTACTTCATCGAGTAGATCCACAAAACTGACATTTAATCTTTTTCTTCTTCTTCCTCTTTTTTTTCTCATCAACAAGATTTAACTACTAAAGTTTTTCGATCATGGAAAATAATTTCACATAAAACATTATTTTATTCTAATAAATTTTATTGATTTTTATTTCCATATAACCAATGCAAAAACTCGTAATTATTTATATCGCGCATGCGTAACATAGCATCACGAACTAATTTTCTCGGACCATCGTAATGTGCAAATTCGCCGATGCTACGTGCGAACTGAACAACTTGAGATGATCGAGGTATTCTTTCCTGTTCGTATTCATTGAAAACAGCGTCAACATTCGACAAACCGTGTCTTTTATACGCTTGAACAAGTGCATGAGCATCTTCGAGAGCTTGAGCAGCACCTTGTGCAGCGTATTGCAACATTGGATGAGCTGCATCACCTAATAGAACTAATCGAGCACGACTCCACTTTTTCAATGGTTCACGACTAGAAAATAATCTCAAAATGAAGTATCATTTAAAAAAAAACATGACTAACTCATAAACAGGCCATCGAAAATTCGTCTGCAATAGATTCAACGCATTTTTTACATGTTGACAGCCGATACCGAACCGTTGATTGAGCTCTTCTTTCGTTCCCCATTGATCTGTTTCATCGGGCAATCGATCCGATTTGAAAACAGCTGCCTGATTAAATAATTCACCTCGTCGAATTGGATACTGTACCAAATGCATATTTGGTCCAATCCAAAATTGTACATTCTCTAATCCAGCTTCTTCTGACACTTGATCAATTCCAACCGTGCCACGATATGTTACATATCCGACACTAATCGGTGCACCGTCATCACAAACAAATTTTCTTGTTGTTGACCAAAGACCATCGGCTCCGATGACCATTTTACATTGATAACGCGTACCGTCGGCACATTGAACCATCATTGAATCGATTCGTTCATCGATATTTACAACTTTACGATCGGTTTCCATTGTGACTAAGCCAGATGTTAAACATTCTTGATAAAGTGCTTGTAAAAGATCAGCTCGATGCACGACCATATACGGATATTGAAATGTCTCGAGAAATTTCGTGCCTAAATCAATGCAAGTTAGCCGTTCACCGGTCAGCGCATCCATCCAAACGATTTGCTTTGGAAAAACGGCATTTGCTTGTACTTGTCGAAGAACACCGAGTTGATCGAGTATTCGACTACAATTTGGCGCTAACTGCATGCCAGCGCCGACTTCATTAAATGTTCGATTTCTTTCAACTAGTGTTACTCGAATACCAGCTCGAGCAAAACTCAATGCAGTAGCCATACTACCAATACCTCCGCCAACAATCAAGATTTTCTCTTGACGAATGCTGGTTAACAAACGTGGTATGCTAACAATTTTCAATGCAGTTGGATTTCGAAAATACTTGAAAAATAATCGATAATCACGTTCAACAATATCGACATATGTCATTGCAAATAGACGAATTTCATTGATCAGTTTTTCTTGTTGATCAGATGATTTAACAGTCAGTTGAATCATTGGTAAACTAATTTGACAATGTAAATGAACAGTAGCAATTGCTAATTGTTCGGCAAGAACTATCAATTCATTGATCGTATCAATTGTTTCCCAATCGATACATTGAAAATCTGCAATTAAATCTGATTTATCAGAATAGTTCACTTTTCGTACATTTGTATTATCGATTGCTAATATGGTTTGTATATATTGTCGAGAGAATGTTTCAATAATTTCGATCATATCCACATCATTGAAACCTTGACAATATGCAATCAATGCAAGATTAGTTGCCAAACGTTTCAAATCGTACATAATTGAACCGAATGTTTTCTTAAAGATTTTTAATTTAATAATATATTCATGAGTTAGATCATTGAAATAGCAAATAAATTGACTAGTATGTAAATTTCCGTGAATAGAAGTCGATTGAGGAGCTCGAAATTGTTCGTTATCGAATTGAATATCAGCCGAGAAGATGTCAATTGTATTTTGATAGAATACAACAATATTTTTCGTAAGATTTTGAAAATAGGAACGCCAAAATTTTGTTTCTTGTTGTTTTTGAGTAAATATACGTGTGAGTTGATCAAGCCGTTCAGCATCACGATATGATAGAATTGTTTCCATTTTGTCAGACTGTTTCATAAAAAAAACTCTCCTTTTATAGATTCGAGTGACTCATACGAAAAGGAAATGACTCAATGTTGAAATCTGTATGAACAAACATGATCATTCGGCGAAAAAAACAAGCGTTTTTAAAAGTTAAAAACACATATATTGTACGCCAACGGCTAATAAAAGTCAGGTAATCGGTGCTGATTTTTTAGAACATGAAAAGAACACTGACGCATTATTTACCAACGTAGAAATCATTTTAGGAAGCATATATTTGTCAGTTCCGTTTCTTTTTTTACTACTTGAAAACATAAAATTGTATTTACTTTCGTGACTTCATGTATTAGATGAAATTCAAGAGCTACTATAGTCGAACTTTTTTTTGTCTTTCTTGACCTGCGCATGCCAAAAGAACTTCGACTATAGGGTATTTATATTACATATAGCTGCAATGTTCATTTTCTTCGATTTTCATAGGCTTGTATCTACTTGTTCAGTGGTTTATATTGTAAATGTTCACTAATTAACTGCAAAAATTTAGTAATATATCGAATAATTTTTACTGAAAAAAAAAATTACTGACATTGAAAAATTTATACTGAACATTTTACATTTGATGTATGTTCGTTTCATATATCGAGAGATGCTTTTCTCGTATCGTCTCTCAAAATATACGAAATAGTTTAGTTTATAGATTATGTTTGAAAATTTGCTTTATTTGAAATATAGATCAATTATTTAAACAAAAAAGAACTAGATAGTTTTAGCAATTGATTGATCATAGAAATAGGCTGATGTTAACTTTCGTATGACTCCTTTGAGTAAGATTACAAATCGATAAACATCATCAAAGCTGTTGTATAAAGGAGCAGGTGCAATTCGAATGATATCATTTCGAATGTCGATCTAAAATAAATGATGGATAAAAATGTTTTGTAGATTTTTTTTTATTCGACATACAAGAACAGCGAATTTAATTAATTCATCATGAATTTCTTGTGCAGTAGTATGAATCGGTCGAAATGATAATTGCGCACCACGATTTCGTGATTCGATAGGTGTCAACAAAATCATTTGATCTAGAACAAGAGTTTATGCATAAACTATCGTATATATTCGGCATCTACCTGGAAGTTGATCTTCGATCAGATACTGCAGATATTGAGTGAGAATAATTGATTTCGAACGAATTTGGTTGATTCCAACTTTTTCAAAAATCTGTTCACAAGAAAATAAATCAAATTATCGATTAAAAAAAAATATTTTTTTCTACTTCTAAACTGGCTGCAAGCGCAGCACATTGATGAATTGATGGATTACTAACACGAAAGCCATTAGCAGTTTCATCTCGATCGATATCTACGAAAATAATTCATAAACTCAAATAAATCAATCATTTTCCTACCGTCGAACATTTGAAATCGTGTTGAATCTCGATTACCCCACCATCCATCCAATCTATTCAAATGGTCATTCTTCAAATGCTTCGAATGCACAAATATTCCACCAATCGATCCCGCTCCACTATTCAAATACTTTCAAAAACAAAGAAACAATAGACTTCATTTCAATTGAAATCGCTAAAATACTTTATATGTGCACCAAACAGCAAAATCCACTTGCCAATCATGCAATTTCAATGGCACATTGCCGACAGCATGCGCTAAATCCCAGCCAACCAGACAACCCTGAGAACAAAAAAAAACAGTCAAATTTCATACAGACATTCAAACAGACTTCTTCATGAGCAACACGTGTTATTGTTTCGATATCGAATAATTGCCCGGTGTAATAATGTATTCCGCCGATCATTACAAGAGCTATTGATTGACCTTCTCGACGAAGTATTTCGATGATATCTTCAGTTCGTATGCAATCTTCACCCTTGATATTAGAAAATTAATTGTTTACAATTATTGAAAATAAAAATCTCTACGAACATCTCGTGATTTGATAACGATTTTGTTTCGTTCAGGATCGTATCCGTGAAGACGAAGTTGAGAATTAATCGCATATTGATCACTTGGAAACGCGTGTTCCTCGTGAAGAATTTTGCAACGTTTGCCTTTTGGTCGATAGAATGTTGTCTTATTTAAATTAAAAACAATGCCAATTTACTAAATTTTCTTTTTATTTATTGTTTTCCTACCATCATAAAATGAAGATTAGATGATAGCTGATTCATGACAGCTACTTCGTTGAGATTACCACCAACTAATGAGCTCATCGTTGGTAGACAAGGTTTATCACATTCTGCCCATGGATTTGATCCTGTAAAATGTCCGTAAACTCCTCTAAGAAAGAAAATATTTCGTTTTCTGGTTATTTTAAGTTCATCGACTCATCATACAGTGTAGCCCAATCGTTCAAAAAAGCATTCACGGCTTCTTTAGTTCGCACGGGCATTAGACCAAGTGATTGACCGCATAAATATACGCATTCACCTGATGTTTGAACTTGATTTTTATCAACTATGAAATAGAAATACATTCATACTCATTGATTTAGTTTTATCTGTACAAACCGTAAGGTAATGCCTTCGTTTTTGGATAAGAAAATTCCTGTCGAATATTTCTTAATGGATCATGATTGTCCATGTTTCGAGCAAAATCTTCCGTATTTAAATTCATTTTCCATTCCGAAGATAATTTTTCGAGAAATGTTTGTGCATTTTCATTGTAATAAAAGTCCATTTTTTTTTCTCACTCTCAAACATCCAATCAGCTATTTATACGTACATTTTGATCGCCGAAAAAAAATCAGTTCCTTTTCTAAAGTCAGTTATTGACACATATGCGTCATACACTTCCCATGTTTGCTCTTGTCATTCGAATACTACACTTGTAAAAATAAAAGAACACGAAACGAAGTTATTTCTTTCGTCAGTATTGTAAAACATGAAATCGAATTCGACATTTATTCAAAAGTTTCAAACATTAAAAATAGTAAGTGTATTAACTAAATAAACATCTCGAATTTTATATTAATGCTAATTCTAGTACAAATTTGCCGATAAACTCGATGTTTGTCTGCTCAGTATTGGTACATTTGGTTCATTGGCAAGTGGTGCTTGTTTTCCTTTGCTACTTTTTATCTATCAACAAGTAACCGATGCACTTGTTAACTATGGCAAATTAAAATATATCGAAAGTATGAATCTTCAAAATTTATCTCATATTTCGTGTGAAAACGGCGGATTTGACGTACCTGATAATGCGACAAGTCCGATTCAATCTATTGAAAATGTTATTAAATGGTATGTTCTCTTTGGATTCCTGAGTATTCTCTTCTATAGTATTGCCTTCGCCGCATATATGGTCGCAGCTGAACGACAAATACGTCGAATACGGTTCGTTATAAGTGTTTGTCTTTCCAAAAAAATTCATCTTGAAAATTGACATTTAGATATCGATTATTTGAAAATATAATCTATCAAGAAATGACGTATTTCGATACGCTCAATGATAAAGGCAAATTACTAAATATGTTAACAGATGATCTATTAAAAATTAAAGAAGGTATTGGAGATAAAGCAGCGGATTTTCTTTCGCTATTAGCTCGAATGATCGGTTGTATGGCGTTTTCACTTGTCAAAGGTTGGAAATTAACATTAGTTATTCTATCGATTTCTCCATTTGTTATTCTTATGTTTAATTTAACAATTAAATTCTCAATAAAATATGCTCGAAAACAAATTCAAGCTTATGCAAAATCGAATACAATCGTTCTCGAAGTATTCACAACGATACGAACGATCGTAGCTTTCAACGGACAAGATAAAGAACAGAAACGATATGCAAATAGTCTAACTGAAATTCCAATGATTGGCCTACGAAAAAGTCTTGTTCAAGGTTTATGTCAAATATTTTCCAATTTATTCATGGGTCTTGTTTTCGCAGCTGCACTTTGGTACGGTCAATATTTAATTAAAACTGAATGTCGAGCTTATTCAGCCGGTCGACTTGTTGTTGTAAATAATTGAAACAAAAATGAAATAGATTTCGTTCGAAAATTTATTTAGATATTTATTGCGTGTTTAAATACAACTTGGTGTTTGAGTCAATTGATACCGAGTTTAGAGAAATTTGCTGATGCAACCGCGTCGAGTTCAACTATTTTTCAATTGATTTCGAAAGTAATAAAAATCATGATATGAATAAAATAAATCTTTTTCTGAATAATTAGAAATCGAAAATTGATGCATCGAAATTGAACGAAGGCGTGAAACCGTCATTATTAAAAGGCGATATTCAATTTCGAAATGTTGCTTTTCGTTATCCCGCCCGGCCCGAGCAAACAGTTCGTTTGTTTTTGAATTTACAATTTTTGAATTTAAAAATCATCATTAGATTCTTGAAAATACAAATTTTACAATTCCAAATGGAAAAACAGTCGCGCTTGTCGGACATTCCGGATGCGGAAGTAGATAGAGAAATTCGAATGAAAATAAAAAAACATCTATTAAAATATTTTCCTATAGAAAGTACGATATTATCATTGATAACTCGTTTGTACGATCCTGATCTCGGCCAAGTATAATTATTTTCTCTTCAAAACTCTCCAATAAAACTTCATTTAGGTTCGAATTGACAGTCAAGATATTCGTCAATTGAATATTCATTGGCTACGATCGAATATCGGATATGTTGGACAAGAACCAGTCCTATTCGCTGGTACGATTGAAGATAATATTCGAATGGGAAAACTCGATGCAACATATGTAAAAAATTTGTCTTTTCTTAAAAACAAAACGAAAAATTCAAATTTCAGAACGAAATCGAACAAGCAGCTAAATTGGCCAATGCACATCAATTTATTTTAGATCTACCTCAAGGTTATCAAACATCGGCAAAGACAATGTTAAGCGGAGGACAGAAACAACGCATAGCTATCGCTCGTGCAATCATATCCAATCCGAAAATCTTAATACTCGATGAAGCCACATCAGCATTAGACAATCGAAATGCAAAGATTGTTCAAACTGCATTGAATAACGTCATATCAAATCGAACGACGATTATAGTCGCACATCGAATGAGTTCGATTCGACATGCTGATTTAATACTAGTCTTCAACCGAGGAAATCTTATCGAACAAGGCAAACATGAGGAATTGATGACGATTGAAAATGGAATCTATCGAACATTATGTGCTGAATCTTGTGATGAAGAAACAAAACAAAATGAGATTCCATCGGATCAATCGATGAGTTCATTGAGAAAACAAATATCATCATCATCAAACTCTCAGCAAATGCCAACGGAAGAACAAATAAAAGATAAAAAAAAGCAACGAAGTCTTTTTCTCGATCTACTTAAATACAATTCCAAGGAAAAATATTCACTTATAGTCGGTTGTTTATGTGCATTTTTATACGGTGGTATCGAGCCAGCTGTTGCTTTTGTTTATTCGATGATATACGGTCTGTTAGCTAATCCCAATCTTGATGTTCAATCGACTGAAACACGTGATCTATCATTGAGTATTTTCGGTATTTATGCATTCGGTGGCATTGTACAATGTTTAAGTACGATCATATTTAGCAAAGCCGGCGAAGCATTAACATTACGAATGCGTTTATTAACATTTGAATCGATTTTAAAACAAGAAATTAGTTGGTTCGATGATGAAACTAATAATATAGCTTCATTGAATAGTCGACTTTCGAGTGATACAGTTGCGTTGAAAGTAATTCGAATTAACCGAATGCGAATTTGTTTTTTCTTATCTATTTTTTAATAGAATTTAACAATAACACGATTGAATATTCTGTTTTGTTCAATGGGTGCACTTATATTCGCACTGGTTATTTCATTTATGGCTGGTTGGAAATTGACATTGGTTGTTCTATGTTTTACGCCGTTATTAATCCTTTCGGGTTACCTACAAGGACGAACACAAACAAAAGCTGATCAATCGAAAATAACCAAATCATTTGCTGAACAAGGTGGACGAGTATGTTTATCCTATACGAACTCGATTTAGAATTTCATTTCTCTTAACAGTTAACTATTGAAATTCTACAAAATATCCGTACAGTTGTTATTCTAAATCAAGAACGAAAGTTCATCGAACAATATCAAGATCTATTTAACAGAGATTTCAAGTATAATTCAATGATAAATATTTCGATATGATTACTCTTACATTTCTAGACAACAACTATGCAAAATTCCTGTACAAGCCATTGGCAAAGCCATAGCTAATTCATTTCTATATTTTATTCATGTCACAGCTTTTAGTTACGGAGCTAAATTGGTCGAATCGGGCGATATGACATTCGCTGAAGTATTTCGAGTTTTTATTGTTATTAATTTTGCATCGATGTCTATCGGACGAAGTACGGCTGTTATGCCGGATTATAATCAAGCGAAAAATGCAGCCAAACGGATTCTAACAATTTGTAAACAGGCTTCGTCAATAGATCAAGGTGTTAAATTAGTATGTTGAAAGATTGAAATTTAGATATTGAATAAATCTTTGTTTGTTAGGATCATGTTGAAGGAAATATCGAATTTCGTAATGTTGATTTTGCATATTCAACGCAGACAAATCGTCGAATCTTAAAGAAATTTAATTTAACTTGTTTAAAAGATCAAACAACAGCTCTAGTTGGTTCATCTGGATCAGGGTAATTATAATTTTTAGAATCAAAATTCGTTGAAAATCCCATTTAAAATAGGAAAAGTACAGTTGTCTCTCTATTATTACGTTTTTATCAATGTACAAATGGTCAAATATTGCTCGACAATCATGATATACGAACATTGGATGTCAAATGGTTTCGTTCACTAATCGGTTTCGTTCAACAGGAGCCGACTTTATTCGATCGAAGTATAGCTGAAAATATATCCTACGGAATACACGATCGAAATGTGTCCATCGAGGAAATCTATCAAGTTGCTCAACAAGCAAATATTCACGAAACAATCGTTCAATTTCCAAATGTAAAAACGACCGATGGATTTAACGTTCATTTTGTTTTTTTTTCTTCTCGTCTCGTAGGGATATGAAACGAATTGTGGCTCATCAGGAAATCTGAAACTTAGTGGCGGACAAAAACAACGCATAGCTATTGCTCGAGCTTTGTTATTAAAGCCGAAAATTCTCCTACTCGATGAAGCAACGTCAGCTCTGGACAATCAAACTGAACGCGTAAGATCTTCGATCTATTGCAAATAAAAACAAAAATGAAAATATTTAATTTTAAGATCGTACAAGAAGCGATTGACAATGCTCGACAGCAACGAACGTGTTTAACAATCGCACATCGATTGACAACAATACAAAATAGCGAGAAAATTGTTGTCGTCGAAGATGGCACCGTCCAAGAACAAGGTCGACATGAAAAACTCTTAGAACAGAATGGCTTCTATTCGAAATTATATAAAGCAACTCAGCAATATGACATACAGTCTAATGATTGTTGAGATTTTATTGAATAAATGTCCTTACATCAGAAATATCCATAAGTTATTTCAGTAGCAGGTGATGATGAGGCAACTTGATATTTTCGATAACATTTTGATTTATTTGGTTGTGAACTGTTAGTCCAAATCCATGCAAATGCATAGCATGAAGGATGTGTCAAGCACCAGCTACAACAGTCGTCTACAGTCGATATTATCATTGAATCTATATCGTTGTGAGGACTATCAGTATTTATCAAAAAAGTGGCATTTGTACATGATCGTGTTGTATCTATAAGAACAAGTTTCGATATATTTCAAAATAAAACTATGGAAAACGCACTTGTTTGCTCTTCTGTAGGAAGTTCACGAAAATAAAAAGTCGAATTCATTTCATTAGTAAGTACATAAGGTAGTGTGTAATTTGAATAAAAAGTACAGATCTCTTGGTGCCAACAATTAACAGCTACTATATCATTAGTTAACATCATAGCGCAAACACAATTCATGCATGATCCATTTGCTGAAGTATCAATACCATTCGATGCTGAGAAAGCTATATTTTTTATGTAACCCAGTTGGACAGCTTCAAAGTTATTTAGAATGGCGAGTAGAATAATTATACAAGTTTCTAGTTTGATTCTTATCTCAGACATGCAGAACACAAAATTGAGAATTACAAAAGAAAAATATTTTATTTTTATATTGACTGTCGGGTAGTAAAGTATATTTTCTTTTCTTCGATCGACTTTCTAGTCAAAATAAATAAAAGTCTCTTTATTTGTACTTCGATAATGAATTGAGTTTTAAGGTCAAAGATCGATCGAAGTCATGATTTTATTTCCTCTACAAATATGATAAAGTTGTTCCTGCATAAATATGTTCTAGTTGATAGAGTTGACCACTAATTGAATTAATTATTCCTGTTAAATCTTGGGAATCTCGAAAAGCTTGCTTAAACAGATCTGATAGATTATGTGATATGATGATGATAATAATAAAAATAATATCTTTCTATTTATTTTCTCTGCAAAATACTGCAATACTCTTTATATAGCGTTAATTAATATTATTTATATTTTACTTTAGTATTGATACATGCGCTCCCGCAATGGGTATAATACAATTTATTATAGTTATTATTTTATCATTCCCTTGTTTTGTTTCTTAAAATAAAAATATTGAGAAATTTAAAAGAAAACTGTAAAGAAAATAAGTCATGATTGTTTTCACTAAAGTGATGTAGCATTGTAAATAAATGAATCATACGGGGATACTCGTGTGAAAACGAAATAAGAATCGCAAGTCAACAATCCCATGTTAACAACACCAACACATGTCCAATAATTATTCAATTTCATCATGAGAGGGCTGCCACTTTCACCATAGCATGCAATACTACCTGTATTTCCAGTACATATTTGATTAGAAGTTAATGGTGCATAACTGCAATAGGACGAATTAACAACTTCCGTCTTAGCTTGTAACAGATCATCAGAAAATGTTGAATTGGCTGATGTTCGTCCCCATCCAATAAAAGTAGCAGAATCTCCAATAGTTGGTGATAAACTTGTTGACAAACAGCATAAGCCTACTTTTGTACTCTGACTCAATGGTGATGATAATTTGAGCACTGCCAAATCATTTACTTTTATAGTGTCATCATAATTTGGATGAACAGTGATTGTTGAAATATTACGTACTTGACCATTTTGTCGATCTGAAAGCTTTTGAATACCTGCATAAACAATTATATCAGTGTTGTTAACATCGAATACACAATGTGCAGCAGTAAGTATATGTTCATATGTGATAAGTGTGCCACCACAAAATTTACCATTGCTAACATAGATTGCGACCATCCATGGCCAACTATTTGCTGTAGCTAGAGTTCCATTGACAATACGGGACGAAGTCGAAGGCTGAACTGATGGACAGCCACATTTAGCTGTTCTTGCATCGCACGTATCTGAATTCGGCGACGAATTGCTTTTCTTAAGACCTAATCCAAGACCCAAGCCAAGACCAAGAACACAGAGAAGTACAAATATTCCAACAGAAATACCTATGCAAATATAAATTTTTCGTTTGGCTGATTGTGTATTAGTCGGCGTAGGTGACGGCTTTATCCCATAATTTGGTGCGGAATATTGCATGTTTTTCTAGTACTTATGAGGAAGTAGCAAACGAATGTAGTGTATGATGTGAATGTATAGAAATATTTTACATACATATATATATATATATATATGCACATTGACCACACGGAAAAAAACAACGCAAGTAATATGATGTGTGCGTCATATTTTATGACTAATTCGGCGGAAGTTTTATTTGGAAAAAAAGTTGCTCTGTGCATCAGAAGATGTGTTATAAAAAGTATAGAAAAATAAACGCCTTCGTCTCAGGTAACTATATCCGGAGGAAAAGGAAGTAGGTAATATAATAATGAAATGATTTATTCGATAGAGGTAAAGTTGGCTTTTATTTTTTTCCAACAAAAATAAAGTTATTTCAATATTGACTACTTCTCGAAAAAGGAACTGACAAAAAACGTGAAAATGAATCAAACCATTCATGTATATATTAGAAAAAAAGGTCATATGATCATTCGCGTCTTTATAAATCTCTGACATATACGATTCTTGTTATAGTCAATCGCGAATAAATCATGGCTCAATACGACAATTGTGCCTCCGAATATGTCGAAGCTAAGAAAGATAGTTTTCGTGTTGATGTTGAATATTATACGTTTCTTCATAAAATGTTGTTACCTGTTCTTTGTCGAGATCGAGAAATGAAAATGAATTGTTTCAATACTATTCTTACAGGAAAACGCGTTCTCGATCTTGCTTGTGGCGATGGACATTACACACGTATATATTTTTCATGGTCGCTACAAAATATTTGTAAATTTTAATCTTTTAGGAAAGTTAAAAGCGCAATTAGGTGCTGATGAAGTTGTCGGTGTGGATATTAGTCAAGGAATGATCGATATTGCACGAGCAAAAGAACAAGCTGAACCACTTGGAATCACGTACGAAGTAGCCGATGTTCAAGTGCTCACTGTTCGGGATAAAAAATATGACATTGTCACAGCTTTTTATCTATTGAATTTTGCTCGAACACGTGATGAACTCAAACGAATGGTGACTGTTGCCAATGAACAATTAGTTGATGGTCAAACATTTTTTGCTGTTATTACCAATGTTTGTGGTGATGCAAGTACGTACAATACAGATAAACATCGCAAATATGCGTTTATTCGTGAAGCAAATTTGATAAATGGAGAATTATCTGACGGAGCTGAAGTGAAGTACACACACTTTAACGATAAAGACGGAAGTTCATTTTCATATGTAACATATTATCTTTCGTCAGAAACCTATGAGCAAGTATTCAAAGAAGCTGGCTTTAAGACTTTTAAGTGGGTGCCTATGGAAAGTGATCCGAAAATTCAGGAAAGACAATTTTATGATGATTTTGTTCAATATGCGCCTGCTATAGGTATTATTGCATCGAAATAGTTCATTTTTTCACGGTATATTATATATTTATTTCTTTTTTAATCTCGAATAAACTATTTGCCATGTAAGAAACGACTTTTAGTACTACATAAATTGTAATTTCGAATTTAATGGAAGTCGAACGCCATTAAGTTAAATAAGGCTTTAAAATTTTCTGGTAATTCTAATATGGAGAAATGTTTTCACGCGCATGCTTACAAGAACAATTTTATGTGTACATAACCTTCAAAAATTAGGAGTTCATGAGTAGAGATCTCGTTTGTTCTATCATTTATTCTTGATTATTTAAAAATAGTACACAAAAGGTTCATGATGATTGTTCGTTTAACATTTTTTTAGCCAATCGGCCAACAAATTGACGGCCAGGATTGTCAGGTAGGCCATTGTTATTGATCCATTCATCAGGTGTAAACAATTGAAAAAGACCAACACGAATAAGGACAGGTACACATCGTTCAAGTTCGATTGTGGCTTCATCAGTTTCCTTACTCTCACCATTATTGAAACGTTCGATGTTTTTTAGCATAGCAGCTACAGTTCCCGTTTGTACTGTACTGCCGTCTTTGAGTTGAACAGCAGGTAATGAAATCCCATCGGCCACATTCAATATACGACAGTATGTTGTTGCAACACCCTCTGTAGAGCAAAAAAATCAAAACAAATTAGTTTTATTAACAGCTGTATCAAGATATTCAGTGACTCTACCTTTAGGATTGCTTTCCTTATCCTCCATGAAGACCGCTTAATTGAAATGAAAATTGCGCGCTTATCATGTTTTTATTTTGCATATATATATATATAAATTCATTTATGTGCACGATATTTTTTCCAAACGGAAGTAGGTTTGTAATGTAATGTCATACTTCCTGAATTACTCATCTTGATTAACAATCAATATTTGCCTACCACTTACAGTTCTTTCAGAGAAAAAAAATCTTGTTGAATCATAGGTATTTGCGTAAGAGAAATGTATCTTGAAAAATATTCCAAGCAGGAAGTAATCGTACAATGAGTCAGCTAGGTAACTATTAAAGCAGCGAAATATCTTATGTCATATCATTCATTTCAATTATTGTGTCAATTTAAAAATTTAATAACAGCCTCTGATAATCATGATCACCAATCACCCGTGGCAAAATTCCATACTTGAAAATGACAATAATATGGACGATTTTTTATGCATTACAATCAGTCCATCTCAATTTCGTCCGCTATTATCAGAAAAATCAAACGCTGTTTCATTTGCACGGCTTATTTTGACATACGCTTGTGAAAAAACTCGATCATCACGGATTCTTATTCTTATTGCTGATGAAATTCAAAAATATAATGTTGCCGTATTCGAACATAAGAATGAGCAAAATTCATTGAAAACAGCCAAATCATTAGGTACAAAAATTGCTAGCTTTTTTACTGAAGCCTTGGATGAACTGGCATTGAATGATTGTGAGAAAATCAAAGTCATCTGTTGGAATGACATGATCATATCCTGTGATTATGATTCAAAAATTGGACACATTCGACAATTTATCAATGATAATCAAACGAAATCGTTACCATTGATCGATGAAGTAAAATAATCATTGTTCATTTTCATATTGAGAACTTTAAATTTGACTATTTCAAGGTATGCAAACAGTATGCACATGCTCGTAATCCGAACAGAAATTTAAAGAAAAAAGAACTGGAAATGTTACGTGAATATGTTATTCATGAATTACCTGCTTTGCTTTTTGGAATCGAATATAAAGGGGATACATACAAGTTTATGCTTCATCCTGTCTTAAAAACCACCAATTATAATGGAGATATACAACGTACGGCAATGACTAATTTACTAAATTATATGAGAAATGTTTATTTACAAAATACATGTGCTACTGATTTGATATGTCATATTTTTGACATTGAAATTCTTAGTTCATCGATTCGAATCGATGATGAGTCATCAATTAAATCAACATCGAATTCAGAAATCAGTAACAGTAATTCATCCGATGAATGCGAACCATCGGCAATTGCAAATGACAATACAGCAACTATTTTACTTCTTATACTCAATTTTCAAGTAAATACATTTTTCTTTTCTATTTCAGAGACGTTCAGATCTGTTTGTTTGTTGATACTTTTAGCTCAGTATAATTATTATTTTTAATTTTTGGTTGCAAATCGTTTGTCTTGGTGTTGTAAGCTATATTATTTATCAAATCTATAGATCGTTGATAAAGCGAATAGCTAAAAGTGGTGAATGGCAATCGGTATCAAATGATAGTACCGAACAGTTTGTGTGTGGTTCCGAGTATAAGTCATTTTTCGGTGATTTGCCACGCATTCAGTCAAGTGAAAATGGCCGTTTTATGAATGATTTACATAGAGAATTAGGCTGTCCTCAGGTTTATCGTATTTGGATGGGTCCAGAGCCAGCTCTAATGTTAGCACATCCACAAGCTGTTAGAGATTTTTGGAGTAAACATGATGAGAAAAAAGTCGAACGTGATGTTCATCTTGGTTGGCCACTTGAGATGTTAATGGGCAATGGTGTGGGATTTCGTTCTATGGATGATCGTAGTCGAATAACAAAATATTTTCATACAGCATTTGGTGCAAGTCAAGTTCGTCATTTTGATGAACAGATCGAACAGACAGTAGAACAGTTTTTCAATACATTTCAATCCGATCAAATAGCAAGCGAAGATATCAAATATCTAGCTCATGATGTTGCCGTTTATTTATTTTTTGGTGAAACTGGTTTTGAACATTTAAATGAATTACATTCATTAGTTGATGAACTACGCGAATTAATGATTGAAGCATTCAATGCTCGATGGACTAATTTACCAATTGTTGGCTATTATTTCTTGCCGAATTCATATAAACTTCGAAAAAGAATTCATTCGTTTAATAAACGTATTCGACAAGTTGTCAGCAGAGTAAATTTATTATTGACGATGAATAGTCTTTTTCTCATTAGTTTTTCTTCTTAGATAATCGATACTTATCGTCAAACTTCGTTGGCAGGAGATGAAAATATGTGTATTGCCGCTCATTTCGCAAGTCAAACAAATCCGCCGATTACACTTGACGAATTAACAGATACAATTGTTGAAGGTTTACTCGCGCCGAATGATGGAACAGCTGGCACTTTTATGTATACATTGCTGTTGCTTGGCATGCATCCAAATGTGCAAGACACAATTCGAAAAGAACTCAACGAGTTGCCAGGTTAGATTTCTATCGATAGCTATATAATATGATTTCGATATATGATTTATTTAGATTTTACACTGAAATCTTTGAATAAGATAAATTATCTCGATCAAGTTCTCAGCGAATGTCAACGTCTGTGTCCGATTTTTATGTTCAATGTGCCCGAATTTGCCAGTCAATCGATGACAGTTGGCGGTGTAAACATTCCGAAAAACACGATGGTAATGTTAGATGTTGTCTCACTTAATCACAGTCAAACTTCGTGGGGCAATGATGCACTTAGTTTTCGTCCCGAACGATTTGCTCCTCCAGTATCACCGGCTACACTCAAAGCTTATCATGGTTTTGGCAATGGACATCTTCGAAGATGTTTAGGACAGTATCTCGTAAAAAATTTGCATAAACTATTTCTTGCACGTTTATTAAGTCAAAAACAGATCCAGTTAACTGTCAATCATGAGAATGTAAATAGTATTCGACGATGTCGACTACCATTTATTTACGTTCCAGACGAATCAGTTAAACTCGTACAATTATAAACACATTCATTTCAGTCTACTACAATCGAGATTTTCTATTTATATGTGATAACATTTATTTGAATAATAAATATTTGAAAAATCTTAAATTGTATATATTTTTAAGTTTAATGAAAAATTCTATAACACTACGAAATAAAATGTTTTTTATTTGAAATTATTGGTTTTATGACACTAAACTAAAGTTGTTCCTGTATAAATATGTCCTAGTTGATTGAGTTGACCACTAGTTGAATTAATCATTCCAATTAAACCTTGTGAATCTCGAAAAGCTCCAAACCAAGCATATCGTTCGATTCATGTTATCAACGAACTTGAATTAAATAATGCAATATCATCAGCAACAATCGATGCTCAAGCTAAACCTCGTTTATCATTATTCGATACAATCTGATTTTTATCTTGAGCAGTGCAAGTCAACAGCACACATGTGCTCAATAAGATTGCAAAGGTAATCCTTTCTAGATTAGCATCATATTATCTTTCAAATAGAGATAGGTGACCCAAAAAAAAACTTTTAATTACAAAGTATAAAAGTAAATTACAATCGATTCAGTTAAGTTAAAAATTTGAAAGGTGGTGTCAGACTTTCAACCATTTCTGTACTTAGATCTCCACTCCTAAGATTGATTGAAGTTATTGTCTGCAAGCGAGAATTATATAATTTAATGAATAGAAAATGATCTCACTTTATTTGTTTTTAATGCTTCAGTTAAATATTGTATTCCTTCATCACCAAATCTATTTTTCCAAAGATCGAGTATAGTGAGTGTTGTATTATTTTCTAAAGCATGTGATAAATATTTCACTCCTTCGATACCAATTTCATTGTCTTCTAAATCAAGTACTGTGAGTGTCTATTACATCAATCATAATGAATCTCAAGAAGAATAGATTATATTCATCTGTTTTTTTTTACCGTATTTATTTGTAATAATTGTGCTAAAAGTTTTGCTCCTCGAGGACCAATATTGTTTTCCCAAAGAATAAGATTTTGAAGTGTCTATTTTTATATAGACTTTAGATAATAAGACAGAAGAATCTTTTTAACTAACTTTATTTTGTTCCAATGCTTTTACTAGATATTCTACTCCATCATTACCAATTTTGTTGTATCCAAGTTTTAATTCAATCAAAGCCTAAATTCGATAGTATAATATTTAATTTCGAAGAACTATATGTCTCTTATACTGTCTTATCATTAGATAGAATCTGTGCTAAATATTGTGCACCTTCAGCCGTAATATTATTCTTGGTTAGAATAAGATGAGTTAAAATCTATATTAAAATAAATTGATTCCTTTACTAATAGAATGCTGTATTTCTCACCGCATTATTTCGTAATGCAACTGTTAAATAAAATAAACTTTGATTGTCAATTTCATTGTTAATAAGATCAAGATTGGTCAATGTCTGTATATTGACGTATAAATGAAAATATGATGAAAAAAATTATAATATGTGTTACGGTGTTATTCTGCAATGTTCTTCCTAATTGTTTCATCCGTTCCTCTTTGATTCCTTTCAAACTGAATTTCAATTCGGTTATTGTCTACAAAAATATTTTTCAATGAGATCTGCATTCGAGATATATTACTTTATATCGATGAGAAGTGTCAATAATAGCATCGAGACGTTGACAAACATTTCGTATTGATAGCACAATATTTTCATCAGACAAATGATCCAAAATTCGATAAATTATTTCAATCGGTAATGTATGCATGACAAACAAATGAAAATAAATCTTTGTGGAGGTTAAATATAAATATTACCAATGGTAGTTTAGTTTCTTTCTTCACATTTGAATCATCAACAAATCTTTATCGATGATTCACTATACCGTTCTCTGTATCGAGTCATATTTCGATAAGAAAATGTCGTTGCATGTTGCGTTAATTATTGGTACTGGTTATGAATTAGAAGAAGAAATCGCTTATCAATTAGCTAAATATGATATTTGCGTTTTATTTGCTTCGAAAAGTGAAATTAAACTTCATCGTTTGATTAGAAACCTGAGTAATGAAGGTATTGAACCGAAAATGATGGTACTTGAATCGATCAATATGGAAAGTGTCGATCGAATCATCGAACGAATCAATAATGATTTCGGTAAATTAGATATATTGATCAATGTTCGAATTTTACTCGATAATGGTCAATTTAAAATCAATATTTTCAAAAGTCAAGGTTTTGAAGCGAAGAATTTCTTTGAAACATTGAGTATTTCACAAAAATTTATTCCTCTTCTACAAAAATCACTCGTTGGCACGATTATCAATGTTTACAGTCAAATGAACGAAGGATTCGTTAATAGTTACACATCGAAAATAGCATTTACAAAATTTACTGATCAATTTCATAAAGAATTTCAAAATACAAATCTTAAAATAAATTCCTTAATCTTAGGCGAAGATAAAACCAGTCAAACGACACCAGACGAAGCCAATCGAATCGTTCAATTAACTATAAAACCATTTATCGAACCGATTCAATCGAAAACAATGAGAATTTTGTATGGCATTGTTGGCGAAGGCATGGGCCATTCGACACGTTCGAAAGTTGTACTCGAAATGCTCATGAAAGAACAACATCATGTCAAAGTTGTAGTCAGCAATCGAGCTTACAAATTTCTTTTCGACAGTTTTTCAACACGATTTCCTCGTTGTGCAGACGCTACCGACGGTCAAGCAGCGATCGACATCATCGAAATCGAAGGTTTAACTATGCAATATGTTGATAATGTTTTCGATGAAAAAGCATCGGTCTTACATACGATGCAACGTTTACCTAATATACTCAAGAAAAACCTTGGTACTTACTATCAGAGTCTGATTTTCTGGCGTCCACAAGCTGTTATCAGTGACTTCGATAGTTTTGCTTATATATTCGGTAAAGCACACGGTCTACCGGTTCTTTCGATTGACAATCAACATGTTGTACAACGATGTTTCATTCCTCAATCGGCATGTCAAATCGATCAGAAATGTTTCAATACGTACAAGAATTTCGTCAAAGCTAAACTACCTTTTTGTAATTACTACATAATCACAGGATTTTTTCAGCCAGATATTCGCGAGAAATATCGGTTAACAACTATGCTCGTACCTCCGATTCTTCGTCAAGCTATTCTCGATGCAAAACCCCGACCAGCCGAACAATGTTCGCATTACCTCGTCTATCAAACAAGTCAAAGTGATTCGACACTTATTCCGACATTACAAGCTTTCGGTGAGAAATGTATTGTCTACGGATTAGGACGGGAGGAAACAATTGAGAATTTAACATTGAAAACATTTTCTGAAGAAGATTTTATCAATGATTTAGCCAATGCGAGAGGTGTGATTGCTAATGGTGGACTCTCGCTTATGAATGAAGCAGTTAGTTTACAACGACCGTTCTTTAGTGTGCCCGTTGAAAATCAATACGAACAAATGTTAAACGCCTGGTATTTAGAAGAATTTGGTTACGGTGTTTTTGAAAAGAAAATCGAACTTGAATGTCTAAGAAAATGGTCTGATAATATTCCGCAATATGCTCGAGCACTCTCAACTTATCATCACGATTCCAATCAACGTTTATATCAAACAGTTAAACGAGTACTCGACGAATTTCGAACGAAATTCATCTGGTGGGATCCATTGAAAAATTTCAAATAAATTATTCTCTTGTTTTTCTCTCGATTAATGTTTCGATATGTTCATTCGATTGATCGTTGTTCACTTTTTCCACAACGAGATACCATTCATGTTTAGGTAGATCTTGCAGTCGTTTTAACATTTTCAATGAACACACAAGCCAAATAAAGCCGATGATCAAACACGCGCCCACAGAAATTACATAAGCATATTTCTTCGGCAAATATTCGGCAATAAACAGAACAATCGATGAATTAACAGCAAATCCTAGATTATGTAAAGTAACAAGCAATGTCATATAAGTTCCGCCTATTCGTGGTTCGCAAACGGACGCATAGAATCCGCATTGTGCAGAAAATCGTAGCATCATAATAAATTCATTGCATGTCAATAGAACGATCAATACAGGATAATAATAACCAGCAGAGATTATCGACGGAGTATAGAACACATAGATTGACAATGGTATCGAACTGATTAGAAGGAGTATATAGGATCGTGTGAACCAAACAAGTGGCCTATCGGTATGACGAATTAGAATCGGTGAGAAAGCTGAGATGATAGTGACGGGAATACTGATAAGAGCTAATGTTGTACGTGGTACACCTTGACTAAAAGAAAACGATATTTATTCAATTTTCTAAGTGCAAAACAACGTACGTGATCAATCGTACACGAGTCATGGAATTGACGGCAACCATGCCAATCGGTGCAAGCAAAGAGACAAGTGTGAGATCGCGAATACATTTCTTTTTAAAGAGTTTTAAAATCGAAAGATATGTTTCACGAAGAGATAGACCTTCTCGTTCTTCTTCATCGATGGTTATAACTTTGTTTTCAGGAAATAATATCGTTAAACAAATAGTAAAAAGTAAGAATATACTCGCTATGAATTGAATAAAATGTTCGAGAGTAAATAAACCTGAATCTTTCGGTTCGATTGACAACGGTTTACGAATGAATTGATTCGTAAAATTCGCCGATTCGAATGTCAACAGAAAAGAAAAACCAAAAAATCGACCGAGCGTTTGTCCAACAGTTTGCGATGTCGATGCCCATTGAATATTCGTTGCTGAAAACAACGATATCGCCAAACCATCGACACAAATATCTTGTGTAGCCGTTAGAAAAATAATACCGAAGAAAATAATCGCCAACCAAATGACATATCGTTGAACGATCAAAGATTCAATAAAAAACGAAAGAATTAAAAATATCGCACCGGCACTCAATTGAATCGGTATCAGCCAAGACTTTCGTCGGCCAAAACGACGATTATAAATCGAATCGATCAACGGTGCCCAAAGAAGTTTCAACGAAAACGGATATAAACAAAAATTAAATGTTCCTTGATCTCTCCATGTTGCCCCATGTGCAACTAGAAACAACGGAATACTCGCTGCTATACCGATATTCGCTCCTTGAAGGAAATATAATGTTAAAATTAGCCCAATACTCCACAGTGGTGTTGATAGTTTATTTGTCATTGTATTTTTGTTTTTAGTTCGTGCAAACAATTACAAATATACTCTTATCTCATTCTTTGTGATAAAAAAAAGAAGAAAAAAAAAGTATTCAGAGTCCATCGGGCATTCCGGGCAGTTTGAAAGCTTCGAATAGACCTTCACTGGGTATCGCAAAGCCGACACATTTTCGATTTGTATAATTGAGTTCACTTCCTCGAACGATTCCGACGACGCTGTGTGTCTGTGCGTTGAGAATCGGACCGCCACTTGAACCGTTCGATGGTGCGTGAGAATACATCATCGAACTTAATTCATCATACGTTCCCGTTTGTGCTTCTTGGCCGCAACGATTTTTATAGACTAGAACTCGAGCCGACGTCCATGAATGTGAAATACTTGGCAACGAAGTCGATGAGAGTGATGCCGTTGAAAAATTGTAGGATAAGAGTGCTGTTGAAACAGGTGCAGGATAGGGATCGATCGGTAATGCAGTGAGTTTTCGTTGTCGATTTAATTTGAGTAGAACAAGATCGGATATGACAAGATGTGATTCGACAGCTGCTATGCCGATTAATTCACCTTCGTGCGTGATAAGAATCGATTGTGATTTGGAATTTGACCCGTTCGAATGGAGATGTCGAGCTGCTTGATAGAATGTATGTGCACATGTGACAATTAATCCACCATCGTGAATAGCAAAGCCACTGGCAAGAATAACTTGACTTGTCGATGGAAGAATATGTGCAATTGTGACGATGCCATCGAGTAAATCCGATGTTTTCGTAAGAGATTTTCGACCGGTATGTTCATAGGGAAGAATAAATGGTAATTGTCTATTAGCATTTGAATCGAGTTGATTGAAAAGTTTCGAAAATGTTGTTTTCGTTGGATGTTTTCGAGCGTAATTTATCAAGAATTCATTGAGTTGATCGTTTTTTGATTGTTCGAAATTATTAACAGTTTCGATTGCATTGGATGTCAAATGATTTTTGACTAGAAAACGATTTACATATCGAGATAATAAGAATTTATTCTTGAACGACAACATTTCGTTTCTTTATCATTCTTAAAACAAGAAATATACAATAAAAACAAAACGAATGGCAATCGAACTAACGAATGATATACTGCAACGATTAGTGGCGCTAGATGATAAAGTACACATAGATAAACTTTTGTTCTTTGTTCGTAAAAAATGAAAGGATTTACCGTCGTGTTTTTTGGACTGATTCTTTCATGTTTTATTGCGTCAACAACGAGTGATTTAGCACTTGCAGATCCATCTACAATTGTCTATGAAGGTTTCGCACGTTTTACTATTCTATCAGCTCAATTGATTCGTCTTGAATGGTCGTCGACAAAAGAATTTGTCGATGCTAAAACATGGGTTGTTCAATCACGACAAATTCAATCGACATCACCAACATTCAATGTCACTCGAAATGAAACTCATTTGATTATTCAAACGAGTTTTCTCACTGTTGAATATCAACGTAATACAACAACAACATTCAATCAACGAAATATTCGAGTTACAATTCGAGTTAATGATAGAACTGTCGTCGTTTGGAATGCAGTGCCCGGTGAAGAATACGACGGCAATCTTCTTGGAACGATTCGAACATTAGATCGAAATAATGATTCGAAATTAGAATTAGATTGTCGATATCAACCTCGTGATGATCTGCATTGCACTTACGGTGTCATATCTCGACGTGGTTACGCCATCGTCGATGATACACATCGGCCACAATTCGATAATGACACTCAATGGGCCTGGATCGTCGACAAACAATATCCACCTCCCGATCCAACTCAATGCAGTTCAGTGCCCGTCAATCAACGACGTAATTGTGGCTCGACAAATGATACGGGAGCAGTTGAATGTCATCTACGTGGCTGTTGTTTCGAAGCGCCATCATCATGTTTCTATTCATCTCAAGCTGCACAAGATCTCTATCTGTTCGGTCACGGTCATGAATACAAACAAGCACTCTTTGAATTCACTCGATTGTCGGGCGCTATTCCTCTACCGCCACGATATATTTTCGGAGTGTTCTATAGTCGATATTGGGCATACGCTGAGTACGATGAACGAGATACAGTTACTGAATATCTTGAACATGATGTTCCATTGGATGTTATTGTTACAGATATGGATTGGCACATCACATTTTACAAACAATCTAGTCAAGGTAAAAAAGATCAAGCTGGCCAACGTTTAGGTTGGTCAGGTTTTACATTCGATAAACATTTATTTCCTTATCATGAAAAGTTCCTTCAATGGTGTAAACAATTAGGTTTAAAAAATACGTTGAATCTTCATCCAGCATCGGGCATTCAACCATGGGAAGAAAAATATGTCGAAATGGCACGAGCTATGGACATCGATCCATCGACAGGTCATTACGTTCCATTCAATGTAACAGATAGAAAATATGTCACAGCCTGGTTCGATATTGTTCTTCATAAATTACAAGATGTCGGCATCGATCTCTGGTGGTTAGATTGGCAACAGGGTGAACAAGGATGGACACGAAATATTTCCTATACAAATCCAACATTCTGGTTGAATTATCTATTTTTTACTGATTCGTATTTTGGTCGTAATCGACCGGCACTTTTACATCGTTGGGGTGGCCTTGGCAATCATCGTTATCAAGTCGGTTTTTCCGGCGATGTCTATCCGAATTGGGACACACTTTCATTTCAACCACGATTTACAGCCACAGCTGCTAATGTTGGTTATGGATTTTGGAGTCATGATTTAGGCGGACATTTAGCTCAACCGAATCCCGAACTTTATACTCGATGGATTCAATGGGGAGCATTTTCGCCGATGTTTCGAACACATTGTGGAAAATCCGTCAATGTTGAACGTCGATTTTGGACATTTCCATGGACGTATCAGAATAATCTCGCTCGATTTACTCGACTTCGTCAAGCATTGATTCCTTATTTATATACAGCTGCTCGACGTACTTATGACACAGGTTTATCTGTCGTTTTGCCACTTTACTATCTCTATCCGGAATATGATCAAGCGTATACCTATTCGAATGAATACCTATTCGGTGACGATATTCTCGTCTCACCGATCAGTCAACCGATCGATAACAATACGGGTTTAGTTGAAAATTGGCCGATATGGTTTCCACCGGATGCTCAATGGGTTAATCTGTTCACTGGTGATCTCTCATCGAATCAATCGAAATCATTTACATTAGACGAAATGCCAGTTTATGCTAAAGTTGGCTCGATCATTCCACTTCTACCTGAACCAAGATCAAGTCGAGATCGATTAGGTCGTGCTCAACGTATACCCAACACTCTTCTTCTCTATACACTACTCGGTGGATCAACACAAGGCAAAGGTTATGTCTATGAAGATGATGGTTTTTCAATTGACTATCAACAATCATCTACAACAACAACTGCTATCACGAATTTTATTTATTCAGTCACAGGAAATTCTCTTACATTTCAAATCTCGGCAGCATCAGGCTCATTTTTAACATTTCCAAAAGCACGTTCCTACGAAATTCAACTTCGTGGTACATTCGCTGCTCAATCTGTGACGATCAACGACGTTCAAATTCCTTTCGAACCATTCAATGAACTAATTGCTGGTCAAGATGGTACCGACAATGGTTACACCTATGATGGTTCAACACTTTCGATTATTATCTACATTCGACAACCACAATCAACATCTCAACAAGTTCAAATTATTGTTCAATTAACTGAAAAACTTACTCATCCATTGCTTGTGCAAACACCATCGTCATTCGTTGGTCTTCTTGCTCGATGTCAAACTGCCAAAGCTCTTCTCGATTATCAGTGGGGCGTACGAACTGTTTATATGGATGATTATCCAAATTTATTAGATGCTGCTGCGACTGGCCTTCGAATTACACATGCACCATCGAATGGTACGGCAGAATTAAACGCTTTTTTCACGAAAATCATGCCAGCTGCATGTGATGAAGTTGCACATCGTATCACCAATCTCGATCCGAAACTACAAAGTGTCATACTTGCTCAACTCGAATGCAATACTGTTTTTATTTGAATAATAAAAAAACAAACAAAAGTTTTTCGCTCTATTTTATTTTTAATACTCGATGATTATTACTATCGACAACGTAGAGATCACCGTGTCGATTGAGTGCTAAACCAACAGGTTTATTGAGTCCGCTTGCAATGATAACACCTTGTTTTGCACCTGGAGGCCAAAGCATAACTCGATGATTCAACGTATCAGCAACATAAACATTTCCGTGTCGATCGACAACAATACCCTGTGGTAAACGTAATTGATTTAAACCTTTGCCGAAACCATTACCACCTGCAACCACAATGCCTTCTTTTGCACCTCGATTCCATTTCATAACACGATGATTATATTTATCTGATACATAAATCGAACGATTTCTATCCACATGAATAAAAACCGACCCATTGAATTGATTCAATCGATTGCCTTGTCCAAATCCACCAGCTACTACGACACCTCTACCTTTTATAGTTTTCATTGTCCATTTTGTTACTCTTTCTTGCTTTTGATTAGCTACATAAACATCTCCATTTCGATCCATTCGAATACTACTACAAGTAATATTCGGTATAAGCACTTCTAAAATCGTATTATTCAGTCTCGACCATCGTACTAATCGTCGATTTCCATGTTCACAAATAATAAAACTATTATTCGTTTGTTTATCAATAATAACATCTCTTGGTTCATTCAATTGATTGCTTGCTTTGCCTGGTCCATTACCTCCGGCAACAACTTGTCCAGTTTTGCTCTCATGATCCCATTTCACAATTCGATGATTGCCATAATCAGCAATATAAATACTTTCGTCCTTATCATCATCGATATAAATTCCGTATGGATCACGAAATATATTCGCTTGTTTTATTTGTATTGGTATCGAATAGATATTCTCAGGTTTACTCATATGAATTGTTTCTTCAATAGTAAGATTTAAATCGAAAGCTCGCATTGACTTAAGTTTAATCGTAGCTTGTGAACAGTTGATTCGTTTGAACTCGAATAATTGACGATACTTTTTAAATAAATCATAGCTTCGACTGGTATATGTTTGTTGAATATATTTATCTATTTCTTGATCTGTCATGTTAATGCTTAGATTTCTTAATGATGAACAATGATTTGATAATCGTCGTTTTAAAACTCGAAAGATTCGATTCGGTTTCGGAATTGAACTTTGTTTTGGCCAATAGGTTTGGTTCCATTGTTGTTCATCATTCTCATCGGTAAAAATCACATGATTTCCAAATAATTGTTCTCGTATTGAGTCTTTTAAACGAGTTAGATCAATTGATGAAATATGTCGAATATCAGCTTGATGTATAAGTTCTTGAACGTATGAATCAGCATCATTTTCGAAAAGATATCGAAATGAATGTGTTGTATTGAAATTAATTTGACGTTGTTTTGGTTGTTGAACAGCATAGTCAATGTGAAGACCGAGAGGTTTGTTCGATTGAGCAAATATTTTAGTCAATTGTAGACATGCGTCAGTCGATCGACAATGAAAATTGACTTGTAATAAATCTTGATTATTCGATGGATCGGTTTTAACTGAGATTGTTTTGATATATTGATAATAGGAACTGATTTCATTCGGTTGATCGAGTATATCTTTGTAAAGAATACGCATTGTTAGAGGTGATAGTTTATGAAATAAACATTTCGTTGTATTTGATTGACATTGTTTGAGATTATGTTGGCGAATAAATTCAAGTTGTTCATCAGTATACAAAATCAAAGGAATGCTGAGAATTGTTTGATTGTCAGTTAGATTCATTCGATTCATATCGAGAAGAGCCAATGGTGAAATATAAATATCCTGATTGTAAACATGTTGACGAACGAGTTGATTTAGATCCGATGATATTTTGTAAGGTATCGATGTAACTTGAGAAATACGTGAAATTGGGTAGTTTTGATTCTCACCACCGAAACATATCGAAATGAGAAGAATAATTTGTAGAAAACAACGAACAAACATAGTGAATTAAAAGTATATAAAAAAATCTTCGAATCTCATGGTTTTTATTTGAATAAGATTTTATCCCATCGATAGATAATAATGGGAGAATTCCCATGACGTTATATACGAGAAGAAACGAGCAACCGGACGTTTTTTTTGTTCTGTTCTGTTCCATCGTGTCCAACACGTGTGCAAAAATAAAAAAAAACATTTCTTCGATGGAGTGTTTTAGATGCAGACAAATAGGACATAAAGCAAAATTTTGTCCAAAAAACTCGTATCAAAATAGAAAAAAAGTTACTCGTAAACAATCGATGAATTTCGAATCATTAGCAAATGAACTTTTATTTAATCTATTCGAGTATCTTTCAACTGCTGATATTATCTGTGCATTTTCGAATTTAAATTCTCGTTTTAACCGAATTATTTTCGGTCATTTACACGGTTGTTATTTGAATTTCAAATCAATATCAAAAACTGATGATTTACAAGCAGTTTGTTTTCGATTTCTTCCATCGATTGCAAAACGAATTGTATCAATTCGTATTTCAAATGAAAGAGATTATTCGAAACAAAATTGTCTCCTTGCATTTTATCATAAATATCTATCGAAATTTACTGAACTACAATCGATTACTGTATGTTCTCTTCGTTCAGAACCATTGATGAGACGAATCATGATGGAATTGGAATATTTTCAACATTTGACACATATCAAATTAATCAAATGTCATTCAATTTTCGATGGTAAAGATACAACTTTTCTATCGAACAATATTTGGACTCTATCGAAACTAACACATTGTTATTTCGATACCGATGGGATCATGTTTTCGACGCCCACCAAAACATCATCATCGATTGAATGTTTATCCATATTTGGACGTAGTTCTCGAATAACTGACGTCAAACAAATATTAAAACGAACACCTCGACTTCGAACTCTTGCGATTGAACATCGAGATTTAAATGGCGATGATTCTCTATCATCAACGATTCCGTTATTAACAACATTGAAATTATACGATTTACGTTCACGTTCTGTTTTAATGAATCTTCTGCAGAATATGACGAATCTTTATCATTTGACAGTTGAAACAAAATTTCTCAATTTAGATGGGCATCAATGGGAGGAAATTATCGATCGTTATTTGCCGAAATTAAATATTTTTCGATTGAAAATGCAAAGACAATATACAGATGAAAAGAACAATCGAAATCAAGTTGATCTCTTGCTCGATTCATTTCGAACGATGTTTTGGCTTGAAAAACATCAATGGTTCGTTCGGTGTCATTATAAACTCAATTCAACTCATAGTGACATTCTTCTCTATACGTTACCGAACATGTTTAAAAATCGAGATCAAATTTTATTAAAATCTCCTTCAAAAACAACGAAATTTTGTTTTTCATAATAAAGTAATTGACGTAGAAAACCAAGATTAGGACAAACACATGGTCTGGCTTGATGAACTTGTAGAACGGCATCGGACGCACTTATTTGATTATTAATCATGAGATAAGCAGCAACGATTGCTGCCGAACGTGACACGCCTGCAGCACAATGAACTAAAACCGATCCATTTTGTGCTTTCAATGATTTTTGAATAAAATCAAATGTGACAGGAAAATGAACAGATAGATCATAATCATCGAGATCGTGTGCATCTAAAGTGAGCAGTGTTATATGTGAATAATCAGGTGAATTCGATGTTGATCCAGTCATATTGAGAATATATTTAATATTGAGACGTTGTAATTTGTCGAAATTACGAGCATCAGCTGCTGAACCTAAATAAAGTCGATCACAGATCTTGGATGGTGTTTCATCGGTTTCGTCTAAAAGTTTTCCAAACATCGTCGAATATAATCGACGAGCTTCTTTAGCGATTGCTTCATCGTCTGTTTTACTCATTTCAAAAACACGATCTGAATCTGTCGTTTGGTTTTTACGAAAGTGTTGTGCAATTACATTTTTTATTCGTAATTGTTGTTCTAATCAGTTTTTAGAGAAATATTAAGCTTTATTCAAAGAGTCAACAATATCCATTCGACATGACATCAGCAACAGTTGTTGCAGTTTGAAGTGCAGCCTGAATAATTGAAACAACATCGCTTGTAGAAATACCAATAAACAAATTTCCACCAACTTCAATAGCCGATTTAACGATTGCTAATGTTTCATCGGCACATGTTAGTTCATCTACTGTGCACATAACGCCACAATCAAACGATTTGCTGCTAGGACAATGTTGCCAACATACAGGACCTACACCATACCAACCGCTTGAACATTTATCATAGCATAAGAGTGCATCTTTTTCTTTATTGTCTGAACATGTTAAACGAGATACACCTACACCACGACCGTATGTTTTCTTCTCACACGAAACACCAATATCACTCATGTCATTCGGACAATCAGGAGAACAAATACAACAACCAACTGCATGAAAATCCGAACGACATTTGGGATATACAATCGCACCTGATTCTTCACAATTTCCAATACCATGTTCGCTTTCACATCGTTTGAACATATTACTTTTATCTAAATCATCACCAAATTTCCGAGGATATCCAGCACCTCTACTATACGACTCTGGTTTGATGCATGTAGCAACACCATCATCGGTAAATTCGATAGGACATTCTTTTTGACGGCAGAGACAACATCCTACGGCTTCATAACCATCTTGACATTTTGGATAGCATAATGCACCATATAATTCTTCATCATCATTGCATACAACCTCGGGCAGTGTGCCAACGCCACGTCCTGAAGAACCTTTCAAGCAAACACCTGATTCTTCGGGTAATGGTACTGTTAGATTGGTATATCCGTCCGATGTAGGAAGTTTCAGCATGAGATGAAGTACATTCTTTGCCAAACTTGCAGATTGAACAGTATTGATTGTAACAAAAGTTAATATCAATACAACAAGACAAAATGAACGCATTTTCGGTTATAATCGACCTTCAAAATAAAATAATCTCGATAAAGTTGAAGTTTGGATATATATAATGGATTTGCAATAAATAAAAATTATCAAATAGAAAGATAAAAATGGCAGTTTTATTGAAAGTACTTTTTTCTCATGTCAATTGTAAGATGTAATTATAGAAATAAATAGAAATTAAGATTTCATCATCAATAGATTGGCCCATAAAATGAAAATATTATGCAGTTTTTTCATTAGTAAATAAACAGAGATGACAAGGAATAGAACTGATATTAATAATGAACAAAATAAAATTTGAATTCATACTTCACCGATGGCTCCAACATGTTTGAGATATTGTTATTACGAATCTTTATAGTAATAGTATAGATATGTACTTCGTGGATATGGTAATGGTATAATTTTATCGACTCTCTCCTTTCAATTAGAATATGGATCGAATTCAATTTTGCAGATATGTTAGTGAAAGAGTTCGTATGATTTAATTGATTCTTAGATTAGTTCTTGTTCGTTGTAATGATTCAAAATAATGAGCATGTTCATCATCAAAAAGATTATTCTGAAAAATCAACCATGTCAACGTCTAAACAAAAGGCAAAAAACGCTTATATTTTTGTATTTATAAATAATATTACAGTATTTTGTTCCATTACTTCACTTAACTGTTGAACACCTCTAGCTCCGATACCATTACATCTAAGATTAAGTTCCAATAATGTCTAGATGAAAAACAAAGTTTAATTTTGCTAACAACGAAACAAAGAAATAAATCTAGAAAATTTTACTGAATTGAATTGTAATGCATGACATAAATACTCAACACCTTGATCTCCTATTCGATTGTTAGTTAAATTTAGTATTTTAAGCGACTATAAACAGAGAAATGAAATTGAATTTCTCAGTAATAGATTATATTATACTTGATTATGTTTCAATGCTTTACTAATATAACGTGCACCTTCAACTCCAATGTTATTTTGCTGAATGTCAAGTAATGCGAGAGTCTAAGTAGGATAAAAATATTGAATACTAAAGCAAGAGAAGATTTAATTTTACTGAATTGTGTTGTAATAGTTCACTTAGTTCTCGAATACTTTCAACTTGAAGTCGAGTACGTTGAAGTCGAAGTTGTGTAAGTGTCTATGAAAATTAACAAAATGAAAAAAGAAACGTATACGTTCAATTTTACTCGATTCATCTTTAATGCTTCGACGAGATATCGAACACCTTCAATTCCAATGTTATTCGATTGCAGGTCAAGTTGTAAAAGTGTCTTTTGAAAAGAGAAACGTTCGAATTTTTAAAATGTCAATAAATCATACCGAATTTTCCTGTAATAGTCTACTCAAATGTTGAGCGCCTACAACTCCAATTTCATTTTCCATCAGTTCAAGTCCTGTGATAGCCTAATACAGAATTAGATAAGAAAAAAACAGAACTGTCAATTTACTGCGTTTTTTCGTAGTGCTTCACATAGATATTGAACGCCTTCATTTCGAAGTGCGTTTCCTCCGAGACTGATTCTGATTGGCATAGATATCTATCGAAAAAGCAGAATAGGGATCGAAATAAATACATTCATTTCATTATTACTGTGCTGTGCTCCAATATTTTACTCAGCTGCTGAGCTCCGCGAATACCAATATGATTATATCCAAGTTGAAGTTTGCTTAGCGTCTAAATAAAGTGGAAAAAAGTCTAAAATTAATATTGAAAATAGTACTGTGTTCTGTTGCAATGCTTCGAGAAGGTAGCAGGCACCTTCAACTCTAATTCGATTGCATTCAACATCGAGTTCTGTAAGAATCTAGATAAAATTCCATTCTATTGAAATAAATCTACTATAAAGACTGTATAACTGTGTTATGTTGTAACGCTTCACTGAGATATCGAGCACCCTCTGTTCTGATATCATTCCATCTGAGATTGAGTTTTATAAGTGCCTATCGAGACAAAGTATTAAAAAAAATAAATAGATCGGGATCGAATGTTACTGTGTTATGTCGTAGTGCTTCACTCAAATATCGAGCACCCTCAGCTGTAATCATATTGTTCGGAACATCGAGTTGTGTCAAAGTCTACGAGAAAACATTCATTTTTATAGCACAGATAGATCAAAAATGTTTACTGTATTTTTTCGTAATACTTCACTTAAATATTCGGCACATTTATCTTCAAGTAAATTAAGTCCAAGACTAAGTTCTTTCAGAGTCTAAATAAACGAGAGAAATTTACAAATTCGGTACATTCGAATTCAGATACTGTGTTGTATTTCAACGATTTGCTGAGAAGTTCAATGTCTCCAACGTCAATATCGCTGCCGTCGAGATAAAGTACTGTAAGTGTCTATAGAATTTAGACAAGATTCAAATTGAAATCAATGAAAAAGTTATTCGATTATATCGACTGTTTTCTGTCGTAATACTGCACTGAGCAATTCAATGATTTCGTTTCCAAGAAAACGTTCACTATAATAAATTGACTTAGGAGACTATACGCGAAAAACAAACAAACAAAACGTATAGTTTAATTTAATTTACTTGATATCTTGCATAGGAATTCAGAATCTTATTCAAACGTTGACATACATTATTTACTGATAAGAATAATTGAAGATCAGTTAAATGATCTAGTATACGATAGGTTATTTCTATTGGTAATGTGTCGAGTGAAAATTTCATTTTATTAATACATTTGAATGTTGACATATGGCAACACAAAAAACAATTTTCTTCTCCGTTCTGTGATCAACAACATGCATGTTTTTATTATGAAGAGAAGAAAAAAAAGAAATTACACTTTTTCTCCTTCTGATTTGAACTTGAGTTCGAATTTATCTTGACCAGAATAATTTTTTGTTCTCACATACCATTTACCATTCAAATTTTCTGTATCACTATTCCATTCTAATTGAATTGTTACTTCATGACCGAGATTTTCAAGTCGATCACCTGTTCCTAACTGATATTTTTTCGTTAGACCTAATCGACCAGTAGCTTCGGAATATACACCTTTGACAGTAAACGAACCAATATTATCTGTGCCATGACCAATCACAGTTCCATCATCAAATTCTAATTGAACATCATATGGACCATGCCAGCTAGAATATTGATAATAACGCATTGCATATTGGCCAGATATGAATTTGCAAAATGTTGACATTTTTTCTGATCGAACCGAATTTAACTCAATAAAAGTTGTGTTCGATTTCGGAGGCCGATTTTCTGCCGATACGCAACAAAATATTTTTTTAAAACACGAACGTATTTTTTTACGAAAACAAACAATAATAGCTGCTATGCAGAAGAGTCCAAATATACCACCAACAACACTTCCAACTATAATACCATTGCGTTTACATTCTTCACCAGTGCATGATCCACCGCCACTACCATAATAATATCCACCGCCAAAGCCTCCTCCACTACTGCCACCACCGCCTCCACCACCTCCGCCTCCACCACCTCCAGCTCCTTGAGGAAGAACTGTATTCAAGAAACTAAGGCCGACTAACCAGAATAAAGTTTTTTGAGCGATTGTCGACATGAAATATTATGTATGATTCTGTGTTTTTTTTTTCTTTTCTTTTTAAATACTGCAGTGAAAAAAAGATGTCAATGTAGCGTTTATTCATTCAAACCACATACGTCACACAATTATTCATTCGGAATGATGACGAAATAACACGGAGGAGAAGAAAAAATTGTATTTTTTCGTGTGTCTTATGAATAATAGAATTTATTTCTTGATTTCTCAGATAAATAAATTAATCGTACATATAAAACAAAATCGAACTATTCAAAACGGCCTTGAGCAAAGTCTTCTCGTTCTTTTTGTGCATATCCTTCGGCACGATTTTCATATTTATCAGCTTCATGTTGTTCATAACTTCGTTCGATATCACGAAATTCACCTTCGATCGTGCCCATTTCACGGCGAATACCACTGATAAGACCTGGCTCAGGAGCACCTTCACGTTCGAAATTCATTGTAATCAATAAATGAAATAAACCGATGCATGCGCATACCTATTTATACGATTCATCTTCGTATACAGGCTACGCCCAAAGATTATCTAATAGTACAAACAGAGGTAACGAAGGGCATCTTTTGCGTTCTCTCTTGTTTATCACTCAAGAAATCAACGCCCAAAACAAAACAAAAAAAAATGAATCATCTTAATTAACACAATATTTTCTTCTTCCAAACGGTTCAAACGATTATCAATTGCAGATATCCGATTAAAACTGGCGAAGATTATGTGCCAAGTATGAAAGAAAAACAAATGACACTCTCATCCTTATATTTACTTAGCTCATTCTGTTCGTTTTCGTTTTCGTTTTTTTTTTCGGAGAAAAAAATTAAAATAATAAAAAGAAACTTTCTTTCAATGGTTATTTTCAACATTTCATGGCATCGGCGAGAGACGAACGATCATCTCAGCGACTTCAATTGTCTGAAACAGCGAGCAGTAAATTTGCTTGTTCGAATGCGACAGTTGAATGGACACTAACTGACTTCGATGGTATTAATTTCATAGTCAGTCAACTTCTTCTCAATCGATCAAGTTGGTCAGGATCACAAAATGGAATAAAAGAAATTCAAAAAATTGCAAATCAAGATGCAGGTATGGCGCCCGTTCGTGATTTACTAGAAAAAGCTCGTCAAACAGGCGATGTCAAATATCTTCTAAAAGCTTACACAGTCGAATGTGATTTTTATAAAGTTCTTAATCGAAAACTAGCCGAACGTGTCCTTGAAACAAGCGTTAGAAATTCAATAGGCTCGTTGATCAACTTATTTCTTCCGAATGCAAATCAAAATCAGCCGAAGGACGATTGGCCACTTTGTTTTTCGGGTCCGATTTTTGATGATATTTTCTCTTCGGATCATCAACGATATAATTTTCGTGGTGAAACATATCGCGGTGTGTGCATCAATTCTAACGAATTGCACAAATATGCTGTTGGAAAATTAATTTTTAACAAAGCTTTTACATCAACATCAAAAGATCTTAATTTTGCTAAAAGGCTTCTTAACATGCAAAGATCAAAAAAAGAGAATAAACATAAATTACCAGCGATATTTACATTCAAAATCACTGGTGCTGATATAACATTTACAATTGATTTAGTTTATCCTGATTTAGCCGTTTATTCTGGCGAATATGAAGTTTTAATTATGCCAGGAATACCTTTTCAAATTCAAAGTGTCAAATACGACCGAAATTTAGTCGAAGTTGAATTAACTCAATATACTCTTAATCATGTCCTTAAAAAACAATAAAAAAGACAAGTTTCTGCTCTAGAATATGCGTATATTTATTTGAAAAAATAAAGCAAACACACGTGGAGACTATATTTTTCTCTTTTAATAAGGTTGTTTAATTAATTTAATGAAAGCTTCTTCATCTTTTTCTTGTTCGAGATATTCGATTGCACTTGAATAATTCATATAACCATGATTACGAGCTATTGCTAATGTTTGAACGAGTTTATCCACATTAGAACCGTAGATCTACATTAAAATACAGAAAAAAAAATACTTTTTTTTTGTAATTATATTTTTTACCGGTACTAATTCTCCGAATGTTAATTGAACTGCATAATCTCCTTGTTGACCATTGTCTTTAATCATTTGATAGATACGCTTGACTTCATTGTAAGTTTGAGGATCAAGTTCTTGTTGACTGAAGATAAGCGTAATTAAGAGAGAGAGAGAGAGGAAAAAAAAAGGAAACTCGTCTTACTCATTAACACGTTGAATAGCTGGTTGTGTTGGTGCAACAGTTGAATTAATATTCTCTTGAAATTTATTCAATCGAGCGGCTAAATGATTCTTTTTTTGAGCAACAGGTTTTTGGTACAATGTTTTATCATATTCCATTGAATTGTCCTTGTTAGTTGATGATGCCATCTTGTTGTTTTTGGAAATACGCTCGGTTAGAAGAGAACAAGAAACATATATCCATATCTGTACATTCGGCTTATTTGGAAAATAAATAAACAGAAAAGCTAAAAACAGAACCGTCGGGAAGAAAAAAAAGATAGATGTCGTTAGGTGACTCTCTCTTTTTATTTTATTTTCAATTTAATTTTACAATAAAAACTGTCATATTATCCATGGATTGTTTTTCTAGGCAATGATCGAGGATTTCCGAGACGATATCTTTCAAATTCTTTGTTGAACATCGTTGAGCGACAAACGAGCCGATTTCTTCGTTTGTCATCACGTCCCAAATGCCATCGCAAGCGAGAATAAGATAAGCAGCTGACGAATCCTTCGGATATTCGACAACGTCAGGTACAGGCGGAATGATATGTTTATCTATTGAATAATCACCGAGCGCACGTGTTAATGCGAGTTGACATTCGACACGTGCAACATCATTTGGCATTTTTGATATATGACCACCGGCTTTTTCAATACGTTCTTTCTCTTTACGAACAGTTGGTTTATGATCTTTAGTTGCAAGTAGAACTTGACCACTGTTCGAAATAAGAATTCCACGAGAATCACCGAGATTGATGAGATAAATATGTTTTTGACCGACTAATGCTGCGATCTTAAAAATGGAGAAAAAGAAAACTCTTTTGTTTGTTCTTTTTTTTCTTCACAATGTACGTACACAGGTGGCGCCACTTTCATCTTTGACAATATCTTTTAAATTCTGATCCAATCGAACGAATGTTTCTTTGATAACCTGATGAAAACTGTGAAGATCAATCGCTGTTTTTATCTTGTCGAATGATTCTTGAAGATATTGATGAAGATATTTCGCTGCATTCTTTGCTGTTTCAATTCCATTGTGTCCATCGAATATGGCGTAATAGGAATAATGATGAACAGGCGTGAATTGTTGCCATGCATCTTCATTTGAATTTCGCCAACCTTGCATAGAACCAATTGCGAATGTATCATCACCTTGAAATTCTTTTTTTGTGTTCGGTTTATGAAGCAGAAGACCGTTCGGCATGTTGAATAAGGAAAAAGGAAAGAAATGATAGGATGCACTCGTTGCCCTCTATTTGCTTTTCTTTTCTCTATCAAAAAAAAAATGGTTAACCAACGAGATAATTTGCCGCTAGTGTGTGTTGTATTTTCTTCGTCTTGAAGAATGGTTCGTGCGTTTCTTAGTGTTCTATTTCTTTTCAATCTACGGACAATTTCATCCTATTGGAATGAAAATGGTGATGTTCTTGTTTTGAATGACAAAAATTTTCAAATCGAAACGAGAAAATATGATGTTTTACTGGTTATGTTTTATGTGACCTGGTGTCCACATTGTCGACGTTTATACCCTGAATACGAACAAGCTGCTAGTCAATTAGTTCGACAAATCGATATGCCTTTGCAAATAGCGAAATTTGATTGTACGAATCAATATGAAACGCAATGCGTACGAAAATATGCGATTGATGGTTATCCAACATTGAGAATTTATCGATATGGAAAATATCGTGGCGAAGAATTGAATTATCGAAATCGAACAACGAATGAAATTGTGAAGACAATGAATGCATTGAAAAAAAACAATCGAACTGAAGGATATCAAGATAAAATGAATCGCGCGATCAATATTCGATGTTATTCATCGATGATTCTGGGATTCATTGGATTTTTACAAACATTTGTTTTTTGAGTTTTTAATTAAAATATAATGTTTTTGTCGGAATTTAGGGATTAGCCATTAAGGAAACTTCAGTGGCTACGAGCTCTCGACTAAATATTTGAAATTCATCAATTTGTCCGTAGTATTGAGCACGTTGGATGCCATTATTAGCACATGTGGTTCCATTCAAATGATTTCCCAATGTAACAGTCATTGGAGTGAGACCAGGTGAATAGACAAATGCACTTGTTTGTCCATATAATGCTCCATTGACATACAAACGTAATCCATTTGTTTGACTATATGATGTAGCAATATGCACCCATTGACGAACTGTAAGTACAGGACCTACAACTGTGGGTGCAGAACTTCCTGTCCAACTCATGGTAATTATCTGTCCGGAGGAACTTAAACCAAGAAATGGAAGACACCAACCGAGACCATTTGTTTGAGAAGAAACTTGCATAATTGTGCCACCGGTAATAACAAGTGGTCTCAACCACATAGCAAATGAATATGGACGATATGCTTGACCGAGAAGAACAAGTCCTGATGCTTGAAAATAACTTAAATCACTATTGAATAAATAAGATTGTCCGACTCGACCACCATCACCAGTGCTCAATCCATAGGTAGTGCCCTGAATCTGATTCGGTCCACTATCCCAACTAATATAACTAAGACAGTCCATGGTGTAATACGCTACTAGGGTGGCATCGGCAAGAATTTGTGCAGCTGTCTTTGCTTTATTAAATGAAATAGATAATTGATCGATATAACCGTCAAATAAACCACCACCACCACCACCACCTTGAGGATAACTACCGATTCTCTGTACTCCAACAGTAATTAAACAAGGTGATGAACCTGTATGAACACCATCTAAAAAAAATCAAGAATAAATAAAATTGATGAAGAAGAAATAAGATTACCAACAACACCGTTAACATAGGCCGTTTGAGTTGTTGCAGCATAATCATAAGTGAATGCCATATGTTGCCATTGATTTGTTTGAAATACTGTTGGTCCCGTAACATCATTACTATGGAAAGCACCATAATTTTTACCATTTCTTAACATCATCCACATATATTGATTTAATGTTGAACTATTTGTTTGACCATAAATGATTGTATCATCATATGGACTTGCAGTGTAAATAGTCAATGGATAGACCCATGCTTCGACAGTAAGACTTCGTTGATAGAAATTCATGAAATTTGCAATTGTTAAATATTGTGATGAAGCACGACGAAGTTGAATAGCATAACCACGTCCATTATAACCAGGTGAAACATAAGTTGGACTGTTCACAGGGACAGCATGATAATTACCATAATAATCGTTTGGTGTATTGTCAAATGTATAGAGAACCGATGCACCGCCATATCCACCAGGTGCTAACGTTGTTGTACCTGTCGGAGAACAACCAATAGCTAGAAAACAAAAAACACAAATATAATGATGGTAGGATATATTTATGAAAGATTTACTTGATGTTGTAGTTGTTGATGTCGTAGTTGTTGATGTCGTTGTGGTTGTTGATGTGGTTGTAGTACTTGTACTAGTTGTTGTTGTAGCAGTAGTGGTCGTTGACGATGTTGTGGTAGTTGACGTCGATGTTGTTGTAGTTACTGTAGTTACTTCAAAAAGAAAAAAAAATGAATAGAGATGAAAATGACGTTCAAATTGATACTTGTCATTTTAGCATATTCTTCATCGGCTTTTGCTGATGCGAAAACATACGGAACTATAACACTTGCTGCAATACCACCAATAATCAATACAGCTGTTATTGCCATTATTGATTGTAAAGCAACACTTGGTGGTGGTGGCAGTCCTAATCCTTCAGGTTGTCTCCTTATGCACATTATAATGAGAACATAATTATAGAAATCATTATTGTAATTACTTACCGAACTGAATCCATATTATTTTGTGCATTTATTCGAAACGGCATTTCTTTTCTGATTACTCGACTAACGTGGCTAATGGACGTTTACACTTTGTTTTTTAGTTGACGGAATGATTTGTGCATTAGTAATATGCCTTCAAGTATCGAAAGAAAAAAAAATGAAGTGCTTTTCGTTTTCTTTTGTATTTTTTTTTTGGACAAAGAAAAGAGTAAAATATTATGGATTAGCTAATGTTGTAACATCAGCTTGAGATAGTTCTCGACTGAAAAGATAAAATTCATCAATCTGTCCATAATATTGATCACGTTCTATACCATTATTAGCACATGCAGTTCCATTCAAATGATTTCCCAATGTAACAGTCATTGGAGTGAGACCAGGCGCATAGACGAACGCACTTGTTTGTCCATATAACTCTCCATTGATATACAGGCGCATTGAATCACTTGGCTTATACGTTAAAGCAATATGTACCCATTGACCAGATACAAGTACAGGACCGACTATGGTCGGTGCAGAACTTCCTGTCCAACTGATAGCAATAATTTCTCCAGAGGAACTTAAACCAAGAAATGGAAGACACCAACCAAGACCATTGGTTTGAGAAGAAATTTGCATAATAGTTCCACTAGTAGTAACAAGTGGTCTCAACCACATAGAAAATGAATATGGACTATATGATTGACCAAGGAGAAGAAATCCTGATGCTTGAAAATAACTTAAAGGACTGTTGAATAAATAAGATTGTCCAATTCGACCACCATCACCACTACTTAATTGATAGGTTGTGCCATGAATTTGATTGGGTCCACTATCCCAACTAATATAACTAAGACAATCCATGGTGTAATATACGACAAGAGTTGCATCTGCAAGAATTTGTTCAGCTGTTTTTGCTTTATTGAAGAGAATTGTTAAATGATCGATGTAACCATCAAAAAAACCTGCTGTTTGGCCATCATAACAGCCAATCGTTTGTCTTCCAACGGTGATTTCACATGCTGGTGCATTTGTATGAACAGCATCTAAAATAAATCATGAATAACTAAAATTTTGACTAAGAAGAACTATGATTACCAACAACTCCATTGATATAAGCTGTTTGAATTTTTGTATCAATATCATAAGTAAAGGCGATATGTTGCCATTGATTTGTTTGAAAAACTGTTGGTCCCCAAACATCATTACCAAAGAAAGCACCATAATTTCTACCATTTCTTAACATCATCCACATATATTGATTTAATGTTGAACTATTTGTTTGAGCATAAATAATGGAATCAATGTAACCACTACCAGAATGAATATATATATTCAGAGGATATATCCATGCTTCGACAGTGAGACTTCGTTGATAGAAATTCATGTACTTTGATATATTTAAGCATTGTGAGAGATTTTGACGAAGTCGAATAGCAGAACCACGTCCATCATATCCTGGTGACACATATTGTGGATTATTCACCGGTGTGGCATCATAATTACCAAAATAATCTTTTGAATTATTATCAAATTTGTAAAGAACCGATGCACCACCTTGTCCACCTATTGCTAATGTGGTAGATGATGAACTTGAACACGTGATAGCTTTAGAAAAATAATTTCGGATAACCGTTAATATTTGGTAATTATATGACAATTACTTGTTGTAGTAGTTGTGGTTGTAGTTGTTGTTACTGATGTCGTCGAGGTTGTTGTGGTACTGGTCGATGTTGTCGTTGTGGTACTTGTTGTCGTCGTTGTCGATGTGGTAGTCGTCGATGTTGTTGTGCTAGTAGTCGTTGTCGTTGTTGACGTGGTAGTTGTCGTTGATGTTGACGTAGTTGTCGTCGACGTTGTTGTGCTAGTAGTGGTTGTAGTTGTTGACGTGGTAGTGCTCGTTGTTGTTGACGTAGTACTCGTCGAAGTTGTTGATGTCGTCGTTGTTACTAAAGTAAAAATTCATTTTTATGAAGAAAAAATAGGATAATACCAGTAGTTTGAGTTGTTGTGACTATTTTATCATAGGACAGAAGAACACCTGTTACTATACCACCAATTAATCCAAACGTAACTAATCCAGCCACTACTCGTCCGATACAAATGAACTTTTTGGTGAAAACTCCAGTACGTCTACATGATTATGTTATTTTCGATGAATAATTACAGAAATTGTTTCATTCTAAGATGAAGTACTCACCGTTTTGATCGAATTACTGATATGTGACTTACGTCGACGTTTACATGTCGTGTTGAGCTCATCAGTTTCGCTTTTTTTCTGCAGCGCAATTTATGATGAATTAAATGATGTGATTTGATTTTTATATGTACCTTTTTTTTGTCAATCTGCCGTTGATGCTTTTGACTTCGCATAAGGTTTCGTTATTATTCTTTTAAGAGACACATAAAAAGAAAATGAAAGCAAAACAAACGATAAATGCTCATTAAAATCAGACCATCAAAAATACTATTATTTTTTAAACGTCATTTCTTAATTCGTCCTTTCGACAATCTCATGGATCAGCATGTCGAATGCCATCCTTCATGTATTTTAGTTAAGTATAAAGAATCATGATTGCACTTTTTCTTAGATAAATAAATCAGGTATATGTGCATGTAAATTAAAACAAACACACATCGATCAAATGCCAATCCCCCCGATTCACCGTATTTAACCCTTGAGCGCTATTCTCATTTTTTTGCACAAATGACGTCATTTGGATTCAATTGGACCCATAGCACTTACAATGGAATATTCTTACGAGTAGATTGTCTAGCACATCATATAAACCTCTCCAATAATCGAAGATAATTCTAGTGATAAAATGTAACTACAGTAAATTTCTCAAACAACAGACAAATCATTATTAATACCAACAAATTCATGCATATCCTGAGAAATAATCTTTCTAACTAACAGAAGGTACACCCTCAAGATATTAATGACTGATATATTTATAAAAGGAGTATAATTTATGGTTGAGCTAATGCTGTGACATCAGCATGAGTTAGTTCTCGACTAAAAAGATAAAATTCATCAATTTGTCCATAATATTGACCAGTGTTAATTAAACTGCGTGCACAATAACCACCACTTAACGGTTGACCAAGTGTCATTATCATTGGTACACCACTTGCAGCATAAGGAAATGCACTAGTCTGTTCATACAATACTCCATTCACATATAAACGTAACCCATTTGTTTGACTATATGTTTGTGCAATATGAACCCACTCGCCCATCTTTAATACTGGCCCAAAAATTGGAACTAATGCATTTCCTGTGGTAATTGAATTAATAATTATTCTGCCTGTTGAATTGAAACCTATAAATTGAACACACCAACCAGTTCCAATCGCAGTTTGAGAAATATGAACAATCGTCCCACTTGTTGTCACGAGTGGTCTTAACCACATTGCAAACGAATATGGGCGATATGATTGACCAAGAAGAACAAATCCTGATGCTTGAAAGTAACTTGAATTACTGTTGAATAAATAAGATTGTCCAATTCGACCACCATCACCACTATTTAAGTCATTAGTAATACCATGAATTTGATTAGGACCACTGTCTAAACTTGTATAACTTAAACAATCCATCGAATAATATGCTACTAGTGTGGCATCGGCAAGTATTTGTTCAGCTGTTTTTGCTTGATTGAAGAGAATTGTCAAATGATCGATGTAACCATCAAAAAAACCTCCTGACTGATCATGATAACATCCAATCGTTTGTCTTCCACTGGTGATTTCACATGCTGATGCATCTGTATGGACAGCATCTAAAGCAAATCATGAATAAATAAAATTTTGACTAAGAAGAAATATAATTACCAACAACACCATTAACATAGACTGTTTGAGTTTTTGTACCAATATCATAAGTGAATGCCATATGTTGCCATCGATTTATTTGAAATACTGTTGGTCCAACAACATCATTACCAAAGAAAGCACCATAGTTTTTACCATTTCTTAACATCATCCACATATATTGATTTAATGTTGAACTATTTGTTTGAGCATAAATAATGGAATCAGCATATGGACTTGCAGTGTAAATAGTCAATGGATAGACCCATGCTTCGACTGTTAAACTTTTCTTATAGAAATTCATATGATTTGATATTTTTAAACATTGAGAAGAACTTTTACGTAATTGTATAGCAGAACCACGTCCATTATAACCAGGTGAAACATAAGTTGGACTGTTCACAGGAGTAGCAGGATAGTTACCATAATAATCATTTGGAGTATTATCAAATGTATAGAGAACCGATGCACCGCCATATCCACCTGGGCGTTGTGTTGTTGATCCAGAAGGAAGGCAATTCACAGCTGAAAATGAACTAATACAGTTGGAGTTCTACGAAAATCGAATACAAATTTACTAGTTGTTGTAGTTGTGCTTGTAGTCGTCGTTGTTGTTGTAGTACTTGTCGATGTTGTCGTTGTGGTACTTGTCGTCGTCGTTGTTGACGTAGTAGTTGTCGACGTTGAGGTGGTGGTGGTCGTTGTTGTTGACGTGGTACTTGTCGTCGACGTTGTTGTAGTAGATGTTGTTGTAGTACTTGTCGATGTTGTCGTTGTGGTACTTGTTGTCGTCGTTGTCGATGTGGTAGTCGTCGATGTTGTTGTGCTAGTAGTCGTGGTCGTTGTTGATGTGGTAGTTGTCGTTGATGTTGACGTAGTTGTCGTCGACGTTGTTGTGCTAGTTGTCGTTGTAGTTGTTGACGTGGTAGTGGTCGATGTTGTTGATGTAGTACTCGTCGAAGTTGTTGAGGTCGTCGTTGTTACTAAAGTGAAAATTCATTTTTATGAAGAAAAAATAGGATAATACCAGTAGTTTGAGTTGTTGTGACTATTTTATCATAGGACAGAAGAACACCTGTTACTATACCACCAATTAATCCAAACGTAACTAATCCAGCCACTACTCGTCCGATACAAATGAACTTTTTGGTGAAAACTCCAGTACGTCTACATAATGATGTTATTTTCGATGAATAATTATAGAAATTGTTTCATTCTATGATGAAGTACTCACCGTTTTGATCGAATTACTGATATGTGACTTACGTCGACGTTTACTTGTCGTGTTGAGGTCATGAATCTCGTTTTTTGTCTGAGAACAATTTATGACGAGTTAAATGATGTGATTTGATTTTTATATGTACCTTTTTTTTGTCAATCTGCCGTTGATGCTTTTGACTTCGCATAAGGTTTCGTTATTATTCTTTTAACAGGCACATAAAAAGAAAATGAAAGCAAAACAAACGATAAATGCTCATTAAAATCAGACCATCAAAAATACTATTATTTTTTTAAACGTCATTTCTTAATTCATCCTTTCGACAATCTCATGGATCAGCATATCGAATACCATCTTTCATGTATTTTAGTTAAATATAAAGAATCATGATTGTGCTTTTTCTTAGATAAATAAATCAGGTATATGTGCATGAAAATCAAAACAAACAGGCATCGATCAAACGCCAATCCCCCCGATTCACCGTATTTAACCCTTGAGCGCTATTCTCATTTTTTTGCACAAATGACGTCATTTGGGTTCAATTGGACCCATAGCACTTACAATGGAATATTCTTACGAGTAGATTGTCTAGCACATCATGTAAACCTCTCCAGTAATCGACGATAATTCTAGTGATAAAATGTAACTACAGTAAATTTCTCAAACAACAGACAATCATTATTAATAGCAACAAATTCATGCAGATCCTTAGAAATAATCTTTCTAACTAACAGAAGGTACACCCTCAAGATATTAATGGCTGATATATTTATAAAAGGAGTACAATTTATGGTTGAGCTAATGCTGTGACATCAGCTTGAGTTAGTTCTCGACTAAAAAGATAAAATTCATCAATTTGCCCATAATATTGACCACCTTGAATTGAACCACTTGCACAGAAACTACCACTTAACGGTTGACCAAGTGTCATTATCATTGGTAAACCTCTTGCAGCATAAGGAAACGGACTACTCTGTCCATACAATACTCCATTCACATATAAACGTAACCCATTCGTTTCACTATATGTTTGTGCAATATGAACCCACTCACCAATCTTCAATACTGGTCCAATAATTTGAACTAACGCATCTCCTGTGGTAATCGAATTGATAATTATTCTGCCTGTTGAATTGAAACCAATAAATTGAACACACCAACCAACTCCATCAGCAGTTCTAGAAATATGAACAATCGTCCCACTTGTTGTCACGAGTGGTCTTAACCACATTGCAAACGAATAAGGTCGATATGATTGACCAAGAAGAACAAATCCCGACGCTTGAAAATAACTTGAAGTACTGTTGAATAAATAAGATTGTCCAATTCGACCACCATCACCACTACTTAAGTCATTCGTAATACCATGAATTTGATTAGGGCCACTGTCTAAACTTGTATAATTCAAGCAATCCATCGAATAATATGCTACTAGTGTTGCATCAGCAAGAATTTGTTCAGCTGTTTTTGCTTTATTGAAGAGAATTGTCAAATGATCGATGTAACCATCAAAAAAACCTCCTGCCTGAGTATAATAGCATCCAATCGTTTGTTTTCCAACGGTGATTTCACATGGTGATGAATTTCTATGGACAGCATCTAAAGCAAATCATAAATAAATAAAATTTTGACTAAGAAGAAATAGGATTACCAACAACACCATTGATATAAGCAGTTTGAGTTTTTGTATCAATATCATAAGTAAAGGCGATATGTTGCCATTGATTTGTTTGAAATAGTGTTACTCCAACAACATCATTACTGCGGAAAGCACCAAAATTTTTACCATTTCTTAACATCATCCACATATATTGATTCAATGCTGAACTATTTGTTTGAGCATAAATAATGGAATCAATGTAACTACTACCAGAATCAATGTATATATTTAGAGGATATATCCATGCTTCGACTGTTAAACTTTTCTTATAGAAATCCATGTGATTTGATATATGTAAACATTGAGAGGAAGTTTTAAGTAATTGTATAGCAGAACCACGTCCATCATATCCTGGTGACACATATTGTGGATTATTCACCGGAGTAGCATCATAATTACTAAAATAATCTTTTGAATTATCATCAAATGTATAGAGAACCGATGCACCTCCATATCCACCTGGACTTTGCGTTGTTGAACCAGAAGAAAGACAATTCATAGCTGAAAATGAACTAATATCGATAGACTTATGTGAAAATCGGATACAAATTTACTAGTTGTTGTAGTTGTAGTTGTCGTTGTCATAGTGGTATGTGTAGTCAATGATGATGACGATGTCAACCAAAGTGAAAGCGATATAGCTAAAATCAAACCAGCAACACAAAAACCAATTAATAGACCACGAACGAATGGTGATTTTTTCAATGAATTTAGTTTATTATTATCAGATTGTTCGTGTTTGGTTTTCTGTGTTGAATTTGATGTTTCAATTGGGCTTATTCTATTAAACACGCTGTTACGATACTGATGCGTAGTATGTTGACTCACAGCATCTTCATACGCTGTTGACCAAATGTTTGACGGAGGGTATGTCGTTTTTTTTGTGTGCATTGTCTTGTTACTTCTGTCTGACAAATGAATGTATTGAATTCGTGAAAAAAATCGAATACAATTCGTATGGCTTTATGATTGCGACTGGTGATTATAAGAAAGGTAACTGATTTATATATAAAATATTATATGATTGGTTTTCATTTTTTAATTAAAAAAAAGTTATAAAATTCATTCTATCCCATCAAAGTAAGAAAAGAGAAATGTAAGCCCATTCTGCCTTTTTTTCACATATTTTGATCTCGAATTTAAATAAAGAGCTCTACTGTTCGAGGAAAGATTCAAACATGAGAAAATCAGCGTATTTAGCACTTTTACTAATCTTCATATCAATTGTAAATACAAGTAAATTCCCACCGCTTAATCTGTATATTGAATCTTGACACGCATTGAGCGAACAAGTTGGTATTCATCGATAGTTCATAGGGTAGTCAATAAGTTCTAGCACTCGCAATTTATTTATCGATAGAAAAAGAGAAATCTTGGTATTGGATTTGTTTTCTTATAGTACAAATCTTCCAAATAGATTCGAAAAGTAGTATTTCTTTGTACCTCTTGTTAAATAAGCTATTTTAATGTACTTAGTTAACTTAATTGTTTTGAATTTTCTGCTGATTTCGATGTTGCTAACTAGCACTAGGTAATTTTTCATCGATTGATCATGTACAGAGTAAAAGTAATTAGCATTTTTGATTTTCTTACTTTTCTCATGTTATTTATTTATTGGTAGAATTGTTTTTTTTATTCATTGAGCTGGTTTTTGCATAGTAAATATGAGATAATAGAATCGTATTTTGTCTACAATATTCTCTTATTCCAAGATCAATAGAACAACTTGAAACTTGGCGAATAACTAGTGAAATAGGACGTTTTTGTCATAACACTTGTTACGTATGTTTGTTTCCAATCCAACTGGCAGATATAATCTTCCAATATATGTTATATTTGATGTTTGTAAACTTATACGATAAGTCAACATTGAATAAAGTAGAATACAAAATTGGGAAAAAATTGTTCAGCATCAAATGTGGCCTTATGAATTTGTTGATAGTTTCATGTTGTATGTCCAGCATGTAAGCGATTTAATCAATACTTATGTATGGGTCAACTTCAACTATTCCCTTGACATCATTACTAACTTAAATTAGTTAAAAATAATATCGGTATATTTTAATACACGACATCTGACACTATTAGAATAGCCCAAGATATGAGAAAAAATAAATAAGAATAAAAACTTTATCTTGCTGTTGCTAGAACTTATTGACTATCCTATGTAAAATGAGCACAATTTATAATTGAGCTAACGATGCAACATCATCTAGTGATAGTTCTCGACTGAAAAGATAAAATTCATCAATCTGTCCATAATATTGATCACGCTCTATACCACCATTAGCACATGCAGTTCCATTCAAATGATTTCCCAATGTAACAGTCATTGGAGTGAGATCAGGTGAATAGACAAATGCACTTGTTTGTCCATACAAATAACCATTGATATACAGGCGCATTGAATTACTTGGCTTATACGTTAAAGCAATATGTACCCATTGGCCAGATACAAGTACCGGACCAACTATGGTCGGTGCAGAACTTCCTGTCCAACTGATAGCAATAATTTCTCCAGAGGAACTTAAACCAAGAAATGGAATGCACCAACCGAGTCCATCAGCTTGCGAAGAAACTTGCATAATAGTTCCACTAGTAGTCACAAGTGGTCTTAACCACATAGCAAATGAATATGGACTATATGGTTGACCAAGGAGAAGAAATCCTGATGCTTGAAAATAACTTAAAGAACTATTGAATAAATAAGATTGTCCAATTCGACCACCATCACCACTACTTAAGTCATTAGTTATACCATGAATTTGATTAGGACCACTGTCTAAACTTGTATAACTAAGACAATCCATGGTGTAATACGCTACTAGGGTGGCATCTGCAAGAATTTGTTCAGCTGTTTTTGCTTTATTGAAGAGAATTGTTAAATGATCGATGTAACCATCAAAAAAACCTTCTGTCAGATATTCATAACAGCCGATCGTTTGTTTCCCAGCAGTAATTTCACATGGTGATGAATTTCTATGGACAGCATCTAAAATAAATCATGAATAACTAAAATTTTGACTAAGAAGAAATATGATTACCAACAACACCGTTAACATACACAGTTTGAGTTTTTGTACCGATATCATAAGTGAATGCCATATGTTGCCATTGATTTGTTTGAAGAACCGTTGGTCCCCAAACATCATTACTAAAGAAAGCACCATAATTTTTACCATTTCTTAACATCATCCACATATATTGATTCAATGTTGAACTATTTGTTTGAGCATAAATAATGGAATCAATGTGAGAACTATCTGTAGGAATGTATATATTCAGAGGATATATCCATGCTTCGACTGTTAAACTTTTCTGATAGAAATCCATATACTTTGATATTTTTAAACATTGTGAGAGATTTTGACGAAGTTGAATAGCAGAACCACGTCCATCATATCCTGGTGACACATATTGTGGATTATTCACCGGAGTAGCATCATAATTACCAAAATAATCTTTTGAATTATCATCAAATGTATAGAGAACTGATGCACCACCATATCCACCTGGACGTTGTGTGGTCGAACCAGAAGGAAGACAATTCACAGCTGAAAACAAACAAATATAGTTAGAGTTGTATGGAAATCGAATACAAATTTACTAGTTGTTGTAGTTGTTGTTGTAGTACTCGTCGCTGATGTGGATGAAGTTGTTGTACTAGTACTACTCGTTGTTGTCGTAGTAGTGACACTAGTAGTAGTTGCCGTTGTTGTTGTTGACGTCGTAGTGGTATGTGTAGTCAATGATAATGGCGATGTCAACCAAAGTGAAAGCAATATAACTAAAATCAAACCAGCAGCACAACAACCAATTAATAGACCTCGAACAAATGGTGAGTTTTTTAATGTTCCCTCGACTGTAAGGAGGGTCATATGAAAAAAAATAGGTTGTGTGTTTGTGTCCATTTGGGGTCAAAAGAACATCGGTTTGAGAAACTCGTAATGATGACCAACGATGATTGAAACTTGGTCGGACCCTGGATAATCGAGGTCAGGGAGTCCGAAAATGAGTCATTCCTGGGGTCAAAGGTCAAAAAAACATCGGTTTTAGAAACTCGTAATAGTGACCAATGATAGTTGGAACTTGGTCGGACCTTGAATAATCGAGGTCAGGGAGTCCGAAAATGAGTCATTCTTGGGGTCAAAGGTCAAAAAAACATTGGTTTTAGAAACTCGTAATAGTGACCAATGATAGTTGAAACTTGGTCGGACCTTAGGTTTTCGAGGTCAGGGAGTCCGAATATGAGTCATTCGTGAGGTCAAAGGTCAAAAAAACATCGGTTTAAGAAGTGCCGGATCGTGACCAATGACCGTTGAAACTTAGTCGGACCTTAGGTTTTCGAGGTCAGAGAGTCCGAATATGAGTCATTCTTGGGGTCAAAGGTCAAAAAAACATCTGTTGAAGAAACTCGTAATACTGACCAATGATGGTTAAAACTTGGTCGAACCTTGGGTAATCGAGGTCAGGGAGTCTGAATTTGAGTACAAATCGAGTCGAAAGGTCAAAAAAACATCGATTTAAGAAGCCACTAATAGTGGTCAATGATGACGGAAAGTTGGTCTGACCCCAGATAATCGAAGTCGGAGAATTTGAAATTTGAGTATAAATCGGGTTCAGAGGTCAAAATAACATCGAGTTTAGTAACTCCTAATAGATGACAAATGATAGTTGGCACTTAGTCGTACTTTGGATAATCGAGATCGGAGAGTTTAAATTGATAGGTAGATATTCAAAATTTTCAACTGAATATTTTTGGAAACTGACGATTTTTCGAAGTGTGAAAGTGTGTATTGCTCATTAGAAGATTCGTATTTTGGAAAAAAAAGAGATTTTTCCTATGATGTGATTATGTTAAATCAGATATGACGTTTCCGAGTCGATTGTTGTCTTTAGAAAACTATGAAGTGGCCCTTCTCAGATATCTATAATCAAGTAGACCTAGCTATTCGATAGCTACCAATACTGGAGCCGGAAAATGTGGCAGCTCGAGTCGGAAGTGGCGGACCGTAGGGACGCCGACGACCGACGAGGTGTTGCCCGATATGATGTATGGTGAAACTTTATCATATATACGTATAGTCGATCGTTTTTAGTTCAAACTTTTATAGGTGTGCACACTGACACATTCAGTCGAGGGTCAAGTGAATCGACTCTCGATGAACGTTACTTGTATTTAGTTTATTATTATCAGACTGTTCGTATTTAGTTTTCTGTATTGAATTTGATGTTTCATTTCGACTTAGTCTACTGAACACGCTGTTACGATACTGATATTTCGTATGTTGACTCACAGCATCTTCATACGCTGTTGGCCAAATGTTTGACGAAGGGTATGTCGTTCTTTTTGTGTGCATTGTCTTGTTACTTCTGTGTTACAATGAATATATTGAATTTGTGAAAAAAAAGTGAATACTATTTGTATGGCTTTATTTTGACTGGTCATAATAAGAAATGTAACTGATTTACATTTCAAATATTATATGATTTATTTTCATTTTTTAATAAAGAAAAAAAAACAAATAATAAAATTTAGTCTATCTAATAAAACTAAGAAAAGAAAAATATAAGCCCCTCCTGCCTTTTTTTCGCATATTTTGATCTCGAATTTAAATAAAGAGCTATATATTGTTCGAGTAAAGATTCAAACATGAGAAAATTAAAAACATATTTAGCACTTTTACTAATCTTCATATCAATTGTGAATACAAGCAAATTCCCACCGCTTAATCTGTATATTGGAACAGATGGTGAATTTCTAGCTGCAGTTAATTTACCATTAGATGCTCAAAGTCCATACGGAGTAGCTCGTGTCGAGCCTGATACAAGCGACGAAGACGATGCTCCTGTCGTCTTAAATCGATATGCTGGTTATCATTATTCTGATTCGTACATAAATATGTTCTCTCATACACATATATTCGGTGCCGGTGTGGTCGATTACGGTGAAGTTGGTATTATTGCTGTTCAAATCACCCATGTCGACTATTTTTTAGAGATTTCATCGTAATTACGCGTAATGAAGAAATTGCGTCACAATTACGCGTAATTACGGCGTATTGGCCGTAGAGAGTGTAATTACGCCGTTTTGACCGTAGAAATAGAAATATACATTCAGAAATTACACTCAGTACGGCGTAATTACGATCGTAACTACGCCGTTTTATCCGTAATGTTAGAAATCCTACCAAATAGGCTGGGATACATGTTTTAATGACTCGTTCAACTTACTAAAGGATGAAGGCATCATTTTGCCTATTGAAATTTCAAAACTGGCCATCTTTTGCAGAACTCCTCAATTAAGTGTTTGAATAGATTGTTCAAAAACGCCTTCATTTCCACAAAATTTATACGTTTGCGTAAAAAACTTATAAGTTCAAGATGTGAAAACAGTTAATATTG